>JADHED010000113.1_pt1 | contig 111182 bp, 87 predicted proteins | sample 8952041 | NCBI WGS metagenome assembly JADHED01 (sample SAMN16124423, study PRJNA663239) | bioreactor sludge metagenome | isolation source: sludge (control) | place: India:Bengaluru | collected 2018-09-08 | reverse complement strand
AGACATACCGCCCATGCCGCTCATACCGGACATGCCGCCCATGCCGCCCATGCCGCCCATGCCAGACATACCGGACATGCCACCCATGCCGCCCATGCCAGACATACCGGACATGCCACCCATGCCAGACATGCCACCCATGCCAGACATGCCACCCATGCCGCCCATGCCAGACATACCGGACATGCCACCCATGCCGCCCATGCCGCCCATGCCAGACATACCACCCATGCCAGACATGCCACCCATGCCGCCCATGCCAGACATACCGGACATGCCAGACATACCGGACATGCCGCCCATGCCGCCCATGCCGCCCATGCCGCCCATGCCAGACATACCGGACATGCCGCCCATGCCGCCCATGCCAGACATGCCACCCATGCCGCCCATGCCAGACATACCGGACATGCCGCCCATGCCAGACATACCGGACATGCCGCCCATACCACCCATGCCGGACATGCCGCTCATACCGCCCATGCCGCTCATGCCTGACATGCCGTTCATCGCCGTGGCGACACCGGAACCAGCGAAGGTCAGGGTGATGATGCTGGCCAGGACGGTCTTCTTGATCATGCTCATAACGTGGTTTCCTCAATTTGTGGTTGTGGAGGCGACGGAACTTATTGTTGGGTTTTACCGCCGCGGAATTCTGTCAGCCGACACTAATTGTCGACGAATGAAGTTTATGAGTCTCCTCGCCCCCGTAAAATGTCAATTTGTCACAAGCAGCGAGTCACTTCACCGTGGCTAAGGCAACCGCCGGTCCATGGGCAGCGGCCAAACCGGCACACACCCGCGATGTGGCCCCTGAGCCGTTGGAACGTCTCGCCCTCCACCGGATGCTAGAGCTTATGCTTCTTCAATAAGCGGTAGATACTGCGTTCACTCACATCCATGACCTCCGCCACTTTGCCGCGGTGCCCCATGAACTTGCCGAGGAGCAAGCGCACATACTCCAGCTCCAGCTCCTCCAGGGTGGGGTTGTGGTCGAACTTGAGGCTGAATTCGAGGTTGGAGCGGTTGGCGAAGGCCAGATGTTCGGAACGAATTAGGTTGTTGTCCCGGGAGAGGATGATGGCCCGTTCGATGACGTTCTTGAGTTCCCGCACATTCCCCGGCCAGTCGTAAGCCGTGAGCTTGCGGATGGCCTCGGCGGCAATGCTCTTGTTGATGCGCCGGCTGAAGTTGTGATTGCGGATGAAGTGGGCGGCCAGATAGGGGATGTCATCCCGGCGCTCCCGCAGGGGAGGGGTGTCGATGACGAAGGCGCTCAGCCGGTAATAGAGATCCGGGCGGAAATTGCCGGTCTCGCTGAGCTGGCCCAGATCACGGTTGGTGGCGGCGACGACCCGGATATTGGCCTGGAGGTCGCGGGTGCCCCCCAGGCGGCGGAAGACCCCGGTCTCCAGAACCCGCAGCAATTTGGCCTGGATGCTGGGGCTGATCTCGCCGATCTCGTCGAGGAAGAGGGTGCCGCCCTCGGCGCCCTCGATGAGGCCGCGCTTCTGCTTGTCGGCGCCGGTAAAGGCCCCCCGCTCGTGGCCGAACAGTTCGGACTCGAAGAGCTTTTCCTGGAGGGTACAGCAATCCACGGCCACGAAATTGCGTTTGGCGCGGTTACTCTGTTCGTGAATGGCGCGCGCCACCAGTTCCTTACCGGAGCCGCTCTCACCCTGGATCAGCACCGTGATGTCCGCGGGCGCCACCGCCTTGATCACCTCCTTGACCCGCTTCAGCGGGGTGCTGATGCCGATCATGAAACTGGCCACCGCCTCGCGGGCCTGGAGCTGATCTCGGCAAAACTGGTGATCAATCCGCAACAGGGCATCCGCCAGGGCGCGTTGGACCACCAGGATCAGTTCATCCGGGCTGACGGGTTTGAGCAGATACTCGAAGGCCCCGGCCTTCATGGCCTGAACGGCATCGCGCACCGACCCATAGGCGGTCAGGATGATGACGGGCTGATTCTTGGCCAGTTCCGGCAGACGCTCCAGGCTGTCGCCATCCGGCAGACGGACGTCGGTGATGATGAGGTGGGGCTCATGATCACGGAGGTGGTCGTCAGCGTCGCGCCAAGTGGCCACGCCCGTCACTTCATAATCCTGGGCCCGCAACTGGGTGACCAGCAGGCGATTGAGGACGGCGTCGTCTTCGATGACCAGGATGCGATTGGACATGATTCAGGTCTCCTGGGCGTCGGCGTCGGGAAAGCTCAGGCTGACCCGGGTGCCCTGAGCCAGCACGCTCGTGAGGGTGATGGTGCCATCGTAACGCTCGACGATCTCCTTGGTGATGGCCAGGCCCAGGCCGGTGCCCCGCACCCCGTCCGCGCGGCGGCTGAAGAAGGGCTCGAAAATCCGCCGCAAGTCGCTGGGGGGGATACCACAACCGGTATCCACTAGGTCCAGTCGCACCCGTCCGCCCTCTCGGGCGAGGGACAGGGTGAGGACCCCGCCCTGGGGCATGGCATGCAGGGCGTTCTGGCAGAGATTGAGGGTGGCCATGCGTAGGTCGCTGTCGGCGGCAAGAATCCGGGCGTGGCCGGGGACAAAGTCCCGGACAATCTCCACCTGAGTGCTCTCGGCCTCCCAGCGCAGCAGGCTCAGGGTTTCGTCCGCCACCCGCTCCAGACACACCAGTTCCCGCTGACTGGGGGCCGGGATGCTCAACTTCAGCAGACGCTCGGTCACCTGATTGCATTTGTCCACCTCCTGATCGACCAGGACCAGGTAGTCGCAGGCCTGCGCCGGGTGCGGGGACTCACCGTCCAGCGCCTGGATCGCGGCATGCAGGGCCATGCGTACCGACGCAAGGGGATTATGGATCTCGTGGGCGACGCCAGCGGCCAAGCGTCCCAGTTCCGACAGTTTCTGCTCGTGGGAGAAGTGGATAGCCTGGGCGAGGTCACGGATGGATTCCACCACGTACTCCCGGGTCACACCGCCGACCCGCACGCGCATCGTCGTGGCGTAGATTTCGGCATCGAGGGTGCCACCGTCCAGACGGGTCCGGCGATGGACGAAGCGCAAGGGCCCGGAACCCTTGCTCAGTTCAGAAAGGGGGCAGGTCACCAGGTGATCGGGGCACGGGGTATCCCGGCCATGGGTGGCGACATAACAGAGCTTGGGGATGGGCTGGCCCTCGCCCAGGCCGATCTGGCGCCGGAAGGCGGCATTGGCCAGGACGATCTGGTAGTCGGCATCCACCACTCGCACCCCGTCCGGGAAGGCATCCAGGAGTTCCTCCAGGAAGCGCTCCTTTTCCTCGATTTCCTCCAGCTTGCGTTGCAGGGCAGCGGCCATGTGGTTAAAACCCCGTCCCAACTCCGCCAGCTCATCCTGGCTGTCCACCGGGGCGCGGCTCTCCAGGTCACCCGCCGCCAGGCGCTGGCTCACCGCAGTCAGGCGCCCCAGGGGCTGGGTGACGAAGCGGCGCATGAACCACCAGCCGCCGGTCAGATTGATCAGGACGATGAGGGCGCCGGAACCAGTCAGGAGCAGGGTGGTGCGCCAGACCTGGTCGCGCAGGGGGCCAGCGTCGAAATCCACGTAGAGGATGCCGTTGACCGGATGATCTCCCAGGGGGCCATGGCATTCCTGGCACGGCGCCTGGTTGGCGACCGGATTGATGGTACGCAGCACCCAGCCCAGCTCGGGGATGTTCGTCAGTTCGGTCACGGGGTGTTCGGGAGCGAGGGCGGGAACGGGCAGAAATTCCCCCAGCCAGGCCGGATCGCTGGCGAAGCGCACCTCGCCGCCGCGGTTGATGATCCTGACGCCCAGAACCCCCGGGACCTGGCCCAGGCGGTTGACGATCTCCCGCAAGCCATCCAGATCCCTCTTGAGCATGGCGTTTTCCAGGGAGGTCCGCAGCAGCCGGGTCACCTGAGCCGCCGCCGCGGACCGTTCGGACTGGAGTTCCCGCTGGTAGAGGCCAACAAAGATCAGCAAGAAGATCAGGGAACTGACCAGGAGACCCACCGCGGTGCCGATGGCAAATTTTCGATTCAAGCTCCCTTGCTGCCACCACATACGTCACCCCGCGGGGCGGACCCCATCAGACCTGGCCGTGTGCCGGTTGGAGGCCAAGGGTGCTGGCCTCCCGGCTGCTGGAGCCATTCTGGCAAATTCCACGCCAGTCGGCGACCGCTTCTTGGCTCCTCGGCGTCATCACTCTCATCGCGACCCCTGCTCGCCAAGGTTTGCATGGTCCCCGGGGAGGGCAGCCGCCCGGCGGGTGCGCCCAATCGCGTGGCGCCTGAGTCTCCCGACCGTCGGATACCAGGTGCAGGGTCCCTGGTGCCGGGTGCTGGCTCTCGATGGCGGGTGGTGGCTACCCCCCTGATCGGCACGCTCCTTCCATGATCCCCGCGGGTGACCCTGACCCGGGATTCGCCCCTCGCGCGGCCCTGGCTGACAGATTGTCAGCCTGACACCGCCGCTTGTGGTGGGTCGCCAGCCGGTGTTAGCCTCCTCTGGTGGCGGGACCAGGACCCGAACCGCCGCGTAGCCCGTCAGGGGTGGCCTGGGGGGCTGGCGGCCACCCGATTATGTCCCGACGCTCAGGGTCTGGGCATAAAACATGCTAGAGCTTAATCTAGGCCAGCCCTCGGGCCTGAACCTGCCTAACTTCAGTAACGGATTGGAGGAACCCGCCGGTACCCCCGAGCGTTCCTCCCGGGAGATGAGTGACGATGCGCCTGACAGCCCTTTCCGCCATGCTCATGGCTGGCGTTACCCTTGGACCCAGCGGGGTGGCCAACGCCTACCCAGTCGCCGGTCTTGCCCCTTATCAACGGCCCACCGGCGCCCCGGCCATCGCCCATGTGAGCCACGGTCCGCCCTGGTACGCCGCGGCCCTGACCGGGGTCATTCCGCCTTATCCGACCAGCCTGCGTTTTCTTGAGGATCAGGGCAACTGGTACACCCCCTTCAACCGCCCCGGCATGCTGCCGCCTTACGACCTGCGCGGCTGGCATCGCTAAAACCATTCTCCCCTCCCGGCCCCGGCGGCCCAGGCCAAGCCCAGGTGCGACCGGGACCTGGCCGCCCGCCGGCTTTTCTCTGGAAAACCGCCATGGTCACCACCGCCTCCGCCCGCTTCAGCGGGGACCCCAGCGCCCTGTCAGCCCTGTGCCAGATCGCGCGGGAGGATCTCCTCCTCCTGGCCCTCCTCCAGGACCGGGAACTGGAGGCCGGAACGCTCCGCAACCTGCGACGCGAGGAGGGTGAACTCCTGGGCCTGCGGCTGGCAACCCCCGCCGCCCAAGAGGCCCTGGCGCTCCTGCGTCAGGGTCTCGCCGACATCCCCCTGGACCCGGACGCCCAGACCCTGGACATCCTGGCCGCCGAATTCGCCGACATCTACCTCAACCATCACCACCAGGCCTCGCCCTGTGAATCCGTCTGGCTGGACGAGGATGGGCTCATCATGCAGGAGCCCATGTTCCAGTTGCGCGGCTGGTACCAGCGCCACGGCCTGCAAGTGCGAAACTGGCGTCTGCGCACCGATGATCACCTGGTAACCCAGCTCCAGTTCATCGGTTTCCTGCTGGAAGGCGAGGCCACCCCCGAGCGTCTGGAGGAGATTGGGCGTTTTCTGGACGAGCACCTGTTACGCTGGATCGGTGCCTTTGGTGAGCGGGTCGGGGCCCGCTGCCAGACCCGCTTCTATGCTGGCCTGACCGGCCTCACCGCCGCCTATCTCGAGGAATTCCGCGATCTGATCGCGCTGATTCTCGGCGTCCCGCGTCCCAGCCCCGAGGAGATCGCCGAGCGGATGCGGCCGCCGCGGGACATTCTCGGGCTTACGGTGGCGGGTCCCGCCCTCCCCGCATCAGCCAACGAGGGGCCCGGCTGGTAGTCCATGGGGGTGGAGCGGCCACCGCCGATCCCCGCGACGGCGATGATCCCCGAGGTCATCGCCGCCCGCTGCGTTCATGCCATCACCCCCCAGGCCCGCTGCCAGGCCTGCGTCGCGGCCTGTCCTCAAGGCGCCTGGGTGATCGATGATGAGCGCCTCGGCATCGACGCCAACCGCTGCGACGGCTGCGAGCTCTGCGTGCCCGCCTGTCCCCAGGCCGCCATCGTCGCGCGCCTTGGCCCCGTACCGCGCCGGACCCACCAGGGCCTGCTGGCCTTCGCCGCCTGCGAGCGGGCGGGGGTGCGGGAGGCGGATGCGCCCTTCATGCCCTGTCTCCATGCCCTGGGTAGCCGGGAACTGCTGCGGTTGGCGCGCGCGGGGGTCGACCGGCTGGTGACCGCCCGTGGGGCCTGCGACCAGTGTCCCCGGGGCCAGCGTGAGCGACTGGGCGAGCGCCTCCTCGCCGTCAATCAGCTCCTGATGGGGCGTCAACTGGCCTGCCTGGTCCATGAGGAGATAGCGCCCCCGGCCTGGGAGGACGCCTGGCGCGCGGCCCGGGACCCGGCCAACGACCAACGCCTCAGCCGCCGCGGCTTCTTTCTGCAGGCCATGCAGGCACCGGTCCAGCGCCTCCGGGAGCGGCTGATGGGGGACGAGGATCAGGGCCTGCCGCCAGGACGCCTGCTCCCCCCGGCGGCGCCCGGCGAGCCCCTGCCCCTGGCCCCGCAACTCGATGTCCTGCTCTGCACCGGCTGCGATGCCTGCGTCCGGCTCTGCCCCCAGGGTGCCCTGGGAATGGAAAGGGCGGAAGGGCTGCCTCAGGCCTATGTCATCGATGCCGCGGCCTGCAGTGGCTGTGGCATCTGTATCGACGTCTGCGCCACCGGGGCCATGTCTCTGCTGCGCTGGCGGCCGCCACCCCAGGTGCGGCTGCCCCTGGTCACCCAGCGGTGCCGGGCCTGCGGCGTCACCTTTCATTTGCCCCGCTGGTCCCAGCAGGACCCGCCCGAGCCAGGCCCCGAGGCCCTGACAGCGCGGCGACGGCAACCCCTCTGTCCCATCTGCTTCCGCGCTGATCACTCCCGAAGGCTATTTCAGGTGTTGCCCTGATCACTGGCGACGTGGCACTGCTCCCCAGGTCGGGCTCAGCCGGGTCTAACCCCACTGACAGATTGTCATCCACGCTACCATTTGAAATTTCTATAAGGTCATAAAACCGACTACCGGGCACCTGTCAAACTGTCAGCCTACGGTTCGAGTTGGGGCGGCGCAGGGACTGCCCCCGTGCCGTGAGCCCCGCACCGGCCCCGGATTCGTCTCTTATGGCAAGGTTCGTGCATTAAGCTTCGAGAGCAGTGACGATCCCCGTGCCCGGAGAGCCCGGGCCGGGCGCCATCCCGCGGGGTGGAGTCCCACCGGGTCAGCCTGGCCAGGCTCGCGGGATCATCCTTCTCACTTTGCTGTCGATCAATTTTCCAAGAAATAACGCCTATATCAGCCCGGTTATCCTTGTTAGCCTTTGGCAAGCAGGGTGACGGGTGATCGATAGCAGCCATGAGCGCCAGAAGCGCGGACAAGGGTCTTTTACTTATCACCCCTCTCCGGGCGTCGTGTGGACCCAAGCACCGCCACCGCTGAGCGATCAGCCATTCGAGGATCAATGACAGGAGCCGCGGTATGTACCGAGCCAAATCTCTACTTGTTCTCACCACCCTCCTCGGCGGGCTTCTGGCCAGCGCCCAGGGCTTGGCCACAGCACCGCCCAGCTACCAGCAGGCACGTTGGGATCCCATCCATTTCAAACCGGCCATTGACTCGGCCACCGATGAGCAATGCCTGGCCTGCCACAAGGAGGTCCTGGAACCCAGCATCAGCGCCCAGTCCCCCGCCGGGGTCAAGGCCGCCGAGACCCTGGCCTGGTACCAGACCCTCAGCACCTACGCTGGCGATCAGGAGACCTTCCACCGCCGGCATCTGGTGACCCCCCTGGCCCAGGAACTCATGGCCATGAAGTGCAATACCTGCCACCAGGGCAATGACCCGCGGGAGGAGACGGCCAATTCCTCGGCCACTGGCTCGCCGGACCTGATCCAGCGTAAGCACGTCAACCCGGATATTTGCCTGATGTGCCACGGCCAGTTCCCCTGGCAGAACATGGCCGGCCTGCCCGGTCCCTGGAGCGAGTTCGGCAATATCTTCCAGGACAACTGCAACACCGCCTGCCACGGGGCCGTCTTCCGCACCGTGCGCCACCAGGTCAACTATCTGAAGCCAGAGGCCATCGAAAAGGCCGGCAGCGAGAACGGCGACGTATGCTATGGCTGCCATGGCGGCCGTAGCTGGTACCGCATCTCCTTCCCTTACCCACGCCACGCCTGGCCAAACATGCCCCCGGGGACCCCGGATTGGGCCAAAGACCGTCCGTCCACCTCCGAGGCGCGCTTCCTGGAAGGCGTCAAGGCACCGGCAGCGAAGCAATAGGCCGAGGAACATCACGATGACCGACAAGACCCTATCCCCAGACCTCGACATCGACCTGGATCTGGACCTCGCCTCGCGCCTCAACCTCAGCCGCCGCGGCTTCCTCAAGACCACCGCCGTGGGCGCCATGGCCGTGGGCGCCGGTGGCCTGCTCAAGACCGAGGAGGCCCAGGCCTTCGCCTACGAGCCCTACCCGCGCGACGACGAGCTCCAGACGGTGGTGACGAGCTGCGCCCACAACTGCGGCTCACGCCACGCCCTCGTCGCCCACAAGAAAGGCGACGTCATCGTTCGCCTGTCGACGGATGACGGCCGCTTCCAGAAGGACGGCTTTTTCGGCAAGGACACCGAGGAGGAGCCCCAGCTGCGGGGCTGCCTGCGCGGCCGTTCCTACCGCCAGCGCCTCTATTCCGCCGAGCGACTGCTCTACCCCATGATGCGGGTCGGCGAGCGCGGCGAGGGCAAGTTCAAGCGCGTCTCCTGGGACGAGGCCCTGAACTTCGTCGCCATGAAGATGCTGCAGATCAAGAACACCTACGGCCCCACCGCCCTGGTCGACCAGAGCTACGCCGGGGCCTCCTATGGCGTCCTGCACAAGTCCGACCAGATCGAGGGCCTGCTGGGCCGCTTCCTGGGCATGTTCGGCTGCCGCACCAGTTCCTGGTCGGTGCCCTCCTATCAGGGCACCACCACCAGCTCGCGCTGGACCTTCGGCACCATCGAGGATGGTAACGAGGACGACGCCTACGCCCACTCCAAGCTCATCATCATGTGGGGCTGGAACCCGGCCTACACCTTCCACGGCGGCAATACCTTCTATTACATGCGCCTGGCCAAGCAGCGCGGCTGCAAGTTCGTCCTGGTCGATCCCCAGTATACCGACTCCGCCGCCGTCTATGACGCCTGGTGGATCCCCATCCGCCCCAATACCGATGCCGCCATGATGGCCGGCATGGCCCATTACATCTTCACCAATAACCTCCAGGATCAGGCCTTCATCGACAAGTTCTGCCAGGGCATGGACGAGGGCACCATGCCGGACTGGGCCAAGGACACCCCCAACGGCAAGGAGAACTTCAAGGACTACATCCTGGGCAAGTACGACGGTACCCCCAAGACGCCGGAGTGGGCGGCCGCGATCTGTGGGGTGCCGGCGGCGGACATCGTCAAGCTGGCGGAGATGTACGCCAAGACCAAGCCCGCCGCCCTCAAGGCCTCCTGGTCGCCTGGCCGCAACGCCTTCGGCGAGCAGTACAACCGCATGGCGGCGGCCCTTCAGGCCATGACCGGCAACATTGGCGTGCTCGGCGGCTGCGCCGAGGGCGTGGGCAAGGCCTGGCACCCGGAGGCGGTGGCCTATCCCTACGATGAATGGGCCAACGTCTGGTTCGCCTCCATCAAGTCCGACCGCTGGGCGCACATCGTCCTCAACTACCCCAACGTCAAGCGCGAGGAGGTCGGTCTCTGGCCGCGCAACGACCAGCTCGACGGCGTCATCCCCAACATCAAGGGCATCTTCTGGCAGGGCTCCAACTGGTTCAACCAGTTGACCAACATCAACAAGGAGATCGAGGCGATCAAGAAGCTGGAGCTGGTGGTGTGCATGGATTCCACCATCACCCCCTCCGGACTCTACGCCGACGTCCTGCTGCCGGTAGCGACCCACTTCGAGCGCCACGACGTCGCCCTGCCCTGGTACAAGGGCCACTATTACATTCACCGCCCCAAGGTCATCGAGCCCATGGGCGAGTCCCGGACCGACTTCCAGATCTTCACCGAGCTGGCCTATCGCATCGGTGAGCTGGACCCCCAGGGCTATGGGATGTTCGGCAAGCTCTACAACCCCAAGGCCGACCGGAGTTACTTCCTCAACCCCGACGCCGTGGACGAGGCCTACCTGACGGACTGGTGGAACAACCGCGTCATGCACCACCACCACATCGACATGAGCTGGGAGGAGTTCAAGGGCTACGGCATCTACAAGTTCCTGCTCGACAAGCCCCATGTCGGCTTCCGCGCCCAGATCGAGGAGGGTAAGCCCTTCCAGACGCCCTCGGGCAAGATCGAGATCCTGGTCAACGAGCTGGCCTGGGTCCAGGACTGGACCAAGACCAAGTACGGCGAGCACGTGCCTTCAATCCCCAAGTGGATCGAGCCCTGGGAGTCCCTCAACAGCCCCAAGACCAAGGACTACCCCTTCCACCTGGTCTCGCCGCACCCCCGGTGGCGCACCCACTCCATCTTCAACAACTGCGCCTGGCTGCGGGAGACCTACGATCAGGAGTGCACCCTCAACGCCAGTGACGCCAAGAAACTGGGCATCAAGACCGGCGACACCGTGGAGCTGTGGAACGAGCGCGGCAAGGTGGTGGTGCCGGCCTACGTCACCGAGCGCTGCATGCCCGGCGTGCTGGTCCTCCACGAAGGGGCCTGGCTTGACCTGGACGAGAACGGGGTGGACCGGTCCGGCAACCCGGATTTCCTCACCCTCGACGCCCCCAGCCCCGCCGGGGCCTTCGCATACAACACGGTGCTGTGCAACATCGCCAAGAGCGACCTGGAGCATCGCCCGGGATGGGACAGACTGGCCACCGCCCGCTCGCACGTCTTCCGGCGCGAGCACCGGCGCGAGCTCTAATCGCAGCGCGGAGTGACAGATTCAATGGCTAACGATAAAGATACCGCCACCATCAAGACCGCCGTCGAGCGCAAGAAGCGGGAGGTCTATACCCCGGTCGTGCCCGACATGCAGCTTGGCTTCATCCACAACAACGTCGACTGCATCGGCTGCCGCGCCTGCGAGATCGCCTGCAAGGACAAGAACGGCCTGCCGGCCGGGCCGCGCTTCCGGCGCGTTCAGTACGTCGAGGGCGGCACCTATCCGGAGGTGTTCGCCTATAAGGTCAACGTCTCCTGCAACCACTGCGCCGAACCGGCCTGCCTACCGACCTGCCCCACTGGGGCGATCTGGAAACGCAAGGACAACGGCATCGTCGACATCGACTCGACCCTGTGCATCGGTTGCCGCCGCTGCGAGGCCGCCTGTCCCTATGGCGCCCCGCAGTTCATCCCCGAGCTCAACATCGTCGGCAAGTGCAACCTGTGCGTGGACGAGATCGAGGCCGGCCGCAAGCCATACTGCGTCATGGCCTGCATGATGCGCACCCTGGACATCGGCCCCATCGACAAGCTACGGGAAGGCAAATGGGAGACCAAGGCCCTGGGTCCCAACGACAAGCCGGTGCGGGCGGTGAAGAACTTCGCCAATCCGGAGTTGACCAAGCCGTCCATCGTCTTCGTGATCCACGACAAGGGGAAGGTCTAGCCCGAAGCAAGCCGGGAACCTGACTCCTGACCAGCAGCACGTTCCCATAGCCGGGCACCAGCGCCCCGGCACCCCATCGCGGCCCCAGGGACGGGGCGTCCTTCTCCGCCGGGGGATAATCAACATGAGAAGGTCAGCGCAAGGGGGCGGATGATCCCCTGAGAAAAATATGGGGCAGGATGCCCCTTTTTTTTGCCCTTCATCGGCCTTGGATTTGGCTATTCATCCAACAGGTTTCGCCTCAGGTCTCCAGAAGTGAAAAAGGTCAGGGCCCCCCGTTCGATCTGGACGCGCAAGCCGACGGGGACCGAGCCAAGGGCTTCGTGGGCTGTCAGGCGCTGGCAACCGGCCGGGTAACCGCGCTGAAATCGAGGTGATAAGGCACCAGTGCCACCGGCTCCCCGGCGAAATGTCGCCACAGGTCGTCATAGGTGCGCCCGGTCAGGGGATGGATCTCCGCCCCCGCCAAGTCGGCCAGGGGCTTGAGGACGAAGGCAAAACGCAGAATCTCGTCCCGAGGCAACTCATAGCCGTCGATCACCCCCACCGCCGCGCCATAGGTCAGCAGGTCGAGATCGAGGGTGCGCGGCGCGAATTTCTCGGCGCCCCGCACCCGTCCAGCGGCGTCCTCGATGGCCCGCAGCCGGGCCCGCACCTCCGCCACGGACTGGTCGGTGCCAAAGCCCACCACCAGATTGAGAAACGGCGCCCCGGCAAAGCCCACGGCGGCGCACTCATAGACCGGGGACAGGCGCAGGTCGCCATACTCCTGCCGTAACTCACGAACGGCCAAGCGCAGGGAGGTCTCCCGCACCTGGTTGCTGCCCAGGCTGACCCAGACCCTAGGCATCGCCCGCCGCCGGTCGCCGCCCCCCCTCAACCCGGGCCCCGCGCTCGATGATGACCCCCACGTCCGTGGCATCGCTCACCGCGCCGATCTTGTTGACGCTCAGGCGCAGCCAGGGGATGCCAAACTCCTCCCGCAGCAGGGCCGCGCAGCGTTCCGCCAGGGTCTCGACCAGCTCGAAGCGGCTCTCGCCCACAAACTCCTTAAGGCGCTTGGCCACCCGCTTGTAGTCCAGGGCATCCTCGATGCGGTCAGTGGCCGCGCCCTTGGCGACATCCGCGCCCATTTCCAGATCCAGAATCACCGGCTGCTTGATCTGCTTTTCCCAATCGTAGATGCCGATGGTAGTCTCGATGCGCAGGCCACGCAGAAACACGATATCCATGCACGCTCCCCTTCTGTCAGCAAATGGCTCGGACGGTCTTCCCCCTCATGGTAGGGAAACGAACGCCGATTACAACCCTGGCGAGCTGGGTCCCGGTGACCTGGCCCAGCTCGCCCAAGACATCAAGCGGTGGGGCCGGGAGCTGGGTTTCCAGCGCCTGGGCATCGCCGGCATCGACCTGCGGGAGGACGAGGCCCGCCTGGTGGCCTGGCTCGCCCAGGGGCGACAGGGCGACATGGCCTACATGGCCCGTCATGGCGTGCGCCGGGCCCGGCCGGGGGAGCTGGTCCCCGGTACCCACAGCGTCGTCTCGGTGGGCATGGACTATCTCCCCGAGCCCCAGGCGCGGAGTCATCACCGCCTGGCGGACCCGGCGGCGGCCTTTATCTCCCGCTACGCCCTGGGCCGGGACTATCACAAGCTGCTGCGGCAGCGACTCCAGCGCCTGGCGGACCGCGTCAGCGCCCGCATCGGTCCCTTTGGCTATCGTGCCTTCGTCGATTCCGCCCCGGTGCTGGAGAAGGCCCTCGCCCAGCGGGCGGGCCTGGGATGGATCGGCAAGCACACCAACCTGATCGACCCCCGCGCCGGCTCCTGGTTCTTCCTCGGCGAGCTGTTCGTCGACCTGCCCCTGCCGCCCGATACCCCGGCGTCGAATCACTGTGGCCGCTGCCAGGCCTGCCTGGCGGCCTGTCCCACGGGCGCCATCCTCGCCCCCTACGAGCTGGATGCCCGGCTGTGCATCTCCTACCTGACCATCGAACTCCAGGGCCCCATCCCTGAACCGCTGCGTCCGCTGATCGGCAACCGGGTTTACGGCTGCGATGACTGCCAACTGGTCTGCCCCTGGAACCGCTTCGCCCGTCTGACGGCGGAGGGGGATTTCCACCCCCGCCAGGGCCTTGACACCGCCACCCTGCTCGACCTCTTCGCCTGGGATGAGACCGAGTTCCTGCGCCGCACCGAGGGCAGCGCCATCCGGCGCCTCGGCCACCCGCGCTGGTTGCGTAACCTGGCCGTAGCCTTGGGCAACGCCCCCCCCGCCGCCGCCATCCGCCAGGCCCTGGCGGCGCGGCGCGAACATCACAGCGCCCTGGTGCGGGAGCACGTCGCCTGGGCCTTACGCCAGCAGGGGGTTTGCCAGGGCGAACCGTGACAAGTCCTCAGAAACGCAGCAAATGCTCCCGATAGTGCCGCAACTCAGCGATGGACTCACGGATGTCCTCCAGGGCCAGGTGGGCCGAATGCTTTTTGAAGGCCTCAGCCACCGCCGGCGCCCAGCGCTGGGCAAGGATCTTCACCGTGCTCACGTCCAGGTTGCGATAGTGGAACCAGGCCTCGAGTCGGGGCATGGCGCGGGCGAGAAAGCGCCGATCCTGGCAGATGCTGTTGCCACAGAGGGGCGACTTGCCCGCCGGGACCCACTGATTGAGGAAGCGCAGGGTCTCTTCCTCCGCCGCCGCCGCGTCGAGCTGGCTGGCGCGCACCCGCGCCAGCAGACCGGAAGCGCCGTGGTGCTCCTTATTCCAGTCATCCATGGCCGTCAGGACCGCCTCCGGCTGATGGATGGCCAGGACCGGACCCTCGGCCAGGACGTTGAGCTGAGTATCCGTGACCAGGGTGGCGATTTCGAGGACATGGTCCGTGGCCGGCTCCAGGCCGGTCATCTCCAGGTCCAGCCAGACCAGATGGGTGTCGTCGGGTGTGATCTTGTCTTGCATCGTCGGGAATCTGACCTCAGTCTATTGCCATCGTCCCGGCATGATAGCCCTTAATCTGACCCTCACGGAGATTCCCGATGACCCCACGTCTTTTTTCAGGTCCCTCATCGCACCCCTCACCCCGGCGCTTGCCCCGCCTCGCCCTCGTCACGCTCTGCCTCCTCGCCCTGACCCTGCCGACCCTGGCGAGCGCGGAGGACACGGATATCGACGAGCTCTACCAGTTCAACTGCACCTCCTGCCACGGTGCCGAGGTCTATACCCGCAGCGACCGCAAGGTGACCTCGCCGGAGGCCCTGGAACGTCAGGTCCGTCGTTGCGAATCGACCTTGAGCCTCAAATGGTTTGACGACGATATCGTCGCCATGGCCCACTATTTGAACACCCACTATTACAAGTTCGCGCCCTGATGCCGGTCCGCCGGCTCTCGGAGCGTCAGAAGGCGCGCATCCACCAGATCCAGGATCAGCGCCGCCAGCGTCTGGATCAGCGGGCCCTGGAAGCCCTGACCCAGACTGAGATCGACCAGCCCCAGCCGGGCCTGGTCGTTATCCGCCACGGGGCAGACCTGGCGGTGGAGGATCAGCAGGGGCGGGTCTGGCACTGTCTGGCCCGGCAGAACATCGGTCACCCGGTGTGTGGCGATCGCGTGGTCTGGCAGGCCACGGGACCCGACCGCGGGGTGGTCACCGCCATCCGGGAGCGTGCCAGCCGCCTCGCCCGCCCGGACTACAGCGGCCGCACCAAGCCCCTGGCGGCCAATCTGACGCAACTGGTCGTGGTCCTCGCCCCCCAGCCCGAACCCAGTACCTATTTGCTCGATCAGTACCTGGCCGCCGCGGAAGGGATGGGAGTCGCGGCCCTGATTGCCTGCAACAAGACCGACCTGCTGGCGGCGCCGGCGCGGGAGGCGCTGGCGGAACGGCTGGCGCCCTACCCCCGCATCGGCTATCCCCTGGTCTGGCTAAGCCTCCACGGCGGCGAGGGCCTGGCACCCCTGGCGGAACGACTCGCGGGGGAGACCAGCATCCTGGTGGGCCAGTCCGGGGTTGGCAAATCCTCCCTGGTCAAGGCCCTGCTGCCGGATCTGGAGATCCAGATCGGGCGGCTGTCCCAGGCCACCGGCCTGGGTCGTCACACCACCTCCACCGCCAGTTGCTACCACCTCCCCCGGGGGGGCCACCTGATCGACTCCCCTGGGGTGCGCAGTTTTCGCCTGAGCCTGGACGACCCGGCCGAACTGGTGAGTGGCTTTCGCGAGATCGCCCCCCTCATCGGCCACTGCCGCTTCGCCAACTGCCGCCATGACCGCGAACCGGGCTGCGCCCTCAAGGCGGCGATCGCCACAGGGGAACTGCACCCGGAGCGCCTGGCCAATTTCCTGCACCTGGCCGCCGCCCTGGAGCGGTCCGGCAAGCGCTACTAATTGTCATGAGGCGGCAGGCTACCCCCCTGATGATGAAAGACTTTGCCGTGACTTGCACTCTAACTTCATACGTCGGCTCGACACATCCGTGAAAATGAAAGTCTTTTCCATGACTTTCACGCCAATCCAACAAGAGGAGGCACCATGGCCTACTGGTTGATGAAATCCGAACCCCATGTCTTTGGCATTGACCACCTGGTCGCCGCCCCCAACCGGACCGAGCCCTGGGACGGGGTGCGCAACTATCAGGCGCGCAACATGATGCGCGACGAGATGCGGCTAGGTGACCAGATCTTCTTCTATCATTCCAATTGCGCCGAGCCGGGCATCGTCGGCCTCATGGAGGTGGCCCGGGAGGCCTACCCCGACCACACCGCCTTCGACCCCGAGGCCAAGTACCACGACCCAAAGAGCGACCCGGCCAAGCCGCGCTGGTTCATGGTGGACGTGCGCTATGTGCGCCACCTCAGACGCCTGATCAGCCTGACCGAGCTCAAGACCCATGCCGAGGGCCCCCTGGCCGGCATGCCCCTGGTGCGCCAGGGTAACCGGCTGTCGGTGATGCCGGTAACGCCCGCGCAGTGGGAGTTCATCCTCTCCCTGGAGTGATCAGATCCCTGCTGCTCGAACTGGCATAAATAGCCCAATCCGTTGATTCTTAACCTCCCTCACCCCTGGCGGGGGAGGGTTGGGGAGAGGGGGTAAGAACCTTTACCTTTAAGAATCTCAGGCTCAATTATACTGATCCGAGGTGGGCCAACTTTTGAGTTAGAGGAGCCTGACCACTGCCTCCCGCTGCAACCCGAGGGCCTGAACGCCCAGCTTGATGGCCTGTTCCGCGAAGGTGTCCAGATCACCCCAGCGATCGCCGCTGTCCATGACCTCCGAAAGGGCCGCGGAAATAATGCGCAGGCGATAACGGCCCTGTTCCACCTCCCGGGGCGGGGTGATCTCGGCGCAGACATAGAGTGTCGGCTCCCGCTGTCCCAGCGGGACGAAGGCCAGGAGATAGCGAAAGGCACGGGCGTCGCCACTCTCGATCTCCCCCAGGAGGGTGGCGCTGTGGTCGCCGATCTGATAGCGGCGCTTGGGGATGGCGGTACGGATGATGGGCTTGTCCTGCATGGTGGTCCCCCTGATGGCGATGGCCTGGAATTGGTGGCGGCTGCTGGGAATCCAAAGCCTCCCTGGGCATGGCCTTGTCCGTGGTTCAGCAAACTCCTGGTTTAACCAGTGCCCTCCCTACGCACATCAGGGTCTGTGCGGTGGGAAGGAGGGGTGCTGGCTGTTGATAACCAGATCTATTGGGGTACCGACAAGGGTTCGGCCAGGGCCGGCAGTCTCCCGCCGGGGTGATGAAAATCCGGAGCGGCAGCCGGGTGGCACAAGGCCCAGTAGCTCAGCCTGCCCTCCCTGTCCTCCACGACCGCCGTCAAACTCAAGTCCCAATCCCGTCCCGCTGTGATTTCGGGCAAAAGCGCGGTCGGAACCTGGGCACGCAGACGCCAAAGGTGCCGGCGGCGCTGACAATGACAGCTTGGCGCGGCCGCTGGATCGGCCACCGCGGGCGGCGCCAGAGGGAGGCGGTAGTCGGAAAAGGCATAGAGCGCCCACTGGCCCGAGGGTGCAAAGTTGAACTCCCGGTAGCCGGTCTCCCCCCGGATGCCGATGAAGGCCTCGCAGCAGGTATGACGCCATAGCCCGTCGACGCGGGTGGCCGACGCCCCGGGAGGGATGATCAGTGCCCGACGCGGCGCCACCAACCGGTAATCCAGTACCAAACCGCCTTGCTTGCTCCAGAACCAGCGTGCCCGCAGGCTACAGCCCGGTGGCGCGGGGGTGGTGGGATGAGTCACCAGTGGTAGCCAATGCTTCGCCTCACAATTAGACCTTTTTTCAGCGCGACCAGACCTTGTCCGACGTATTTGTTCAGACCCCTCGCGCACTTGGAGGGCTTTGGTGGCACAAGGTGCTGACGCTCTTACACCCTCCCCCCTGGTGGGGGAGGGTTGGGGAGAGGGGGTCTGAGCAGGTACTGTCCGACTAGCTGCCCGCTTTTCTCCATCGGACCTGTGATTTTCGACCAGACTGCTCACCACGACTTGATGGCCTTTTGGCACCGAACCGTCTCCAGAATCCTGGCCACTACGGTTGCGTGCCGCCTTGACGCCAGACGCCTTGCCACCCACTTCTTACTCATCCGCGATCACCTCCTCAGGAGAAAAGGCCATGACTGCCGCCGCCAATCTGGAGGCCCTGCTGGCGAAAGGGCCCGACACAGCCCTGCTCCGTTACAGCCTGGGCAACGAGTATCTCAAACAGGGCGATCTGGACCGGGCGATCGGGCACCTGGCCGCCGCCACCCGCCTCGACCCGCGCTATTCCGCCGCCTGGAAGCTTTACGGGAAGGCCCTGCAGGCTGCCGGCCGACCGGCCGAGGCCATCGCCATCCTCGAACAGGGTATCCAGGTCGCCGAGGAACGGGGCGACATCCAGGCCGCCAAGGAGATGGGGGTCTTCCGCCGGCGCGCCCAAAAGGAACTGGGGGCTGCCCAATGAACGGCGCCGTCCTGATGGCGGCCGTGAGCGGAGGCCCATGACCCAGAGGAATCCACCGATCAGGGCTGAAATACGCGATTGACTCAGTCCAGCAACCGCCACTGTGCCGCCCCCGTCTGGCAGTCGATGCGGATCTCCAGCTCCGCATACTCCGGCAGGGCCTCCAGTGGGTTGGGATCATCGGCGCACTGACAACCGCCGATGAGGCTGGCGAACAGCAGGCCGACCCGCGCCCCATAATAGCCGTCACCCTCCTCCCCGGTGGCCAGCACCAACGCCCGCACCGGCTCCGCCGCGACCTGGTTACCTTGGGCCATGGCCGCTCGCAGGGGCAGCAGCCCAGGATCGAGCTGTTCCAGCTCCTGCTTCAGGACGGCCTCCCGCTGGGGGCCAGACCAGGCCGCCAGGGTTCGAGAGAGATGGATGGTGTGCAAGTCGGTCATGGGGCTTCAGGCGCCTCGTTCGATCAAACATACAGCATTCCAGAGAGGTAACCGTTCACCACCTCTCCCCAACTCTTCCCCGCCAGGGAGGGAGAAAGGGGTAATAGAATCAGTATTTTGGGCTGCCTGAGCCCTCCAGGGGTGCGAGGGGTCTGAACGAAAAACCAGAGAGTTGTGAAGCAGTCTAGCAAAAACCTGGCCGCACACCCCGTGCCTTGGACCCTCGCCCCTCCACCCCTGCGCCTGACGGGGGGACAGGGTCGCCGTCAATAACCGGTCATCTCCAGATAGCCCCGGCCGATCTCCCGCTCCCCCGCCAGAAGCCGGACCGCGCCCTCCCAGTAGACGACGCCGGTGGAACGGCGACCATCCAGTTCCTGATCGTCCATCATCGGCTGCAACCGCCAGTTTTCCCCCGCGATAGCCAGCTCCCAGGAGACCGGATAGGTCTTGCCGGTCCGCGGTGACCGCCAGAGGCGCCCGGGACGGAAGCGCACCTCCCCCGGCGCCAGGGCCCGGGGCAGACCCCCGGGCGCCACCAGGGTGCCCGCCGTCCAGAGGGCGCCGCCCTCCCGGTGGCGCATCTGAAAGGCCATCAGGGAGCCACCGTCATGGAGATTGATCCCGATCCAGTCCCAACCCGCGGCCGCGGGCGACAACAGCTCGCTGGACCATTCGTGGTCCAGCCAGGCCTGGCCGCTTACTGGCCGGTCCACCCCGTCCAGGCGCAATTGGCCGGTCACCGCCAGGTGGGGACGGCTGTAGTAGTAGCTGGCGGCGGCCGGGTCCGGCGTCTTCTGGCTGAACCCGCCGCGGCCGTTGAGGACCGGCGGCCCCGGCGGGACCAGGCGCAGATCCAGGATGAAGTCCGGGGTCGCGACCCGGGCAGCGTAGCCCTCCTCCTCCAGCCGCAGTTCCCAGTCCCGGAGCCAGACGTGGGTCCGACCAATCGCCGCCCCGGCCAGGGGTTCCAGGGCACGCTCCGCCGCCTCGGCATGCCGCAGCCGGCCGCTGGCGGGATCGGCGATGGCGGCGTGGGCGAGGATCAGGTGACGGGGGGCGAAGCGGCTGGGGTTGTCGGCGCCAATGCCGGTGCCGACCCGGAAGAAGGTGAGCTGAAAACCGCGCTCGGTTCCGTCCGCGTCGCCAAGCCAGCCGGTGATGTACCACCACTCGATACGAAAGCCCGGATGGGCGCCGGTGTCGTCCGGAAAGACCAGGGGACGATCCGGGACCACTTGGTTGAACGGCGCCGCCGACGGACCCGCCAACGCCAACTGGGGCGGGAGCAGCATCATTGTCAGCACCAGGGTCAGGACCACCAGGGCATACAGGCCACGCTGGCCACAGGAGAACGACCGCGCCTTGCCAGGGACCTGGACCCGCCGGAACTGCCCACCCGCCTCACTTTGACCCCACCTATCCACGGTTACCGCCACCTCTCCCCCTCGGTCCAAGCCAGCCTCCGTTTGCCCCTACCTTCCGCCCGCCCGGAAGCCAATCCCCTAATCCATTCATCACCAATCCTCCCGCACCGCCAGGACCGCCTCCTGGCGCATGGCCTGGCGACCGGCCAGGGCCGCGGCCAGAGCGGAAAGCAGGATCATCGCCAGGCTGAAGGTCAGCAGCGGTCCCCAGGGCCATTGCACCTCCATGCTCCAGTGGAAACTCTGGGGATTGATGACCTTGATCAGGATCAGGGCCATGGCCCCACCGGTGGCCAGCCCGACGAGGACCCCGACCAGGGCGGTCAGGCCAGCCTCCAGGGCCAGCAGGTGGGCCACCTGGCGGCGCAACAGGCCCAGGTGGCGCAGGATGCCGAACTCCTTGCGCCGGCTGGTGGCCAGGGCGGCGAAGCTGGTGCTGATGCCGAAGAGGCCGATCATCACCGCCACCGCCTCCATGAGGTAGGTCACGAGGAAGGTGCGATCGAAGATCTCCAGGATCATCCCCCGCAGTTCATCCGGGAGGATCATCTCCGTCACCTCCGCGCCCAACAGGTCGCGAATGACCGGCATCAACGACTGGGGGTCCGTGCTGGCGTCCAGGAAGAGGCCCAGATCGTTGACGCCCTCGTCCCCGGTCAGGTGGCGATAGGTGGCGATCTCGATGGCGATCGAACCCTGCTGCCGGGCGTAGTCCCGCCAGATGCCGGCGACCTGAAAGCGCTGGCTTCGTCCCCCCAAGGGCATGTCCAGGGGATCACCGACACCCAGCCCCAGGCGGTCCGCCACGGCCTCCGTGATCCAGGCGGGCGGGACCGCGCCGAGGGTCAAGCCCGGGTCCGCCGGCAGCGGCCCCGCATAGGAAGCACCGGCCGCGAGACTACCCGCCACCAGGGGCAAGGGGGCCTTGACGCCGATGGGACGGGCAATGAGGGTCATCGCCACCCCCGCGGTCCCTAGACGCAGGGTCTCATACCGAATGGGGCGGATCCCCTGGACCCCGGGCAGCGCCGCCAGTCGCGCCACGGTCTCGGCGTCCAGATAACCGCTGGTCCCCGCCGGGGCCGCCCGCACGTAGAGACCGGCGGGGAGCATCTGGGTCAGCCACTCCTCCAGGGAGACACGGAAGGAGTTGACCATGATCGCCATGGAGACCGCCAACGCCACGCTGGCGACGATTCCGGCACCGGCCACCACCGCCTGACCCGGGGCGGCGGCCAGGCGCGCCCGGGCCAGGCGCCAGTGGGTCGGGCCGAGTCCGTGTAGGGGGCGGAGCACCAGGGGGGTGATCCCCGGCAGGAGCAGGACCGCCCCCACCAGCAACAGCGGCACCGCCAGGTAGCCGCCGATGGGCAAACCGGCGAGGGGCGGTAGCCCACACAGCAGGGCCGCGACCAGCAGCAGGCCCAGGGCGAGAGCCCAGCGTGGGCGAGCCTGATAGGCCTCGGCCTCATCGCCCGCCCGCAGGCCGCGGGCGGTGATCATGTGCATCGCCTCCCGCGCCGGCAGCCAGGCACCGGCCGTCCCCGCCGCCACCCCCAGGCCCAGATAGGCCAGCACCAGACCGGGCCGGAAACTCAGGGTGGGCGTCAGGCCGCGGAAATAGCCCGCCCCCAAGTCGGCCCCCAGCAGGCGGAAGGCGAGCCCGGTGAGGCCATGGGCCAGGGCCACCCCCACCAGGCCCCCCACCAGGCCAAGCAGGGCGCCCTCCGCCAGCAGTCCCCGCCGCAGACCCGCCCGATCCAGGCCCAGGGCGCGCACCAGGGCGAACTCCTGGCGGCGGCGCACCACCGCCAGCCATTGGGCGGAAAAGACCAGGAAGGCCCCGGTCAGGAGGGCGATTGCCGCCAGCATTGTCAGATTGACCCGATAGGCCCGCGACAAGCCCTCCAGCTCCGACTGGGCCTCGGTGGGGGTCTGGAGCCTGACCCCCGGGGGCAAATCGGCGGACAGGTCCCGCCGCGCCCGCTCGCGATCGACGCCGGGGGCGAGACGCAGGTCGATGCGGGACAAGCGCCCACGCTGCCCAAAGGCCGACTGTGCGGCGGCGATATCCATCACCGCCAGCGCCTGGCCCATGCCCGCCCCGGGGACCTGGCCGGCGATGGTAAGGGTTACCTGTCCCAACCCCGACTGGACCAACAGTTGCTCCCCGCTGGTCAGGCCGAGCTGGCTGGCGGCGGCGGGACTGAGAAAGAGGACGCCCTCCTGCAATGCCCGTAGGCGGAAATCCTGTCTGGCCGTGGGCGCGGCCAGCGTGGGCGCGAAGGCCTCCTCCGTGGCCTGCTGGGTCTCCTTCCTCGCGGCCGGCTGAGCCTCTTCTCCCGCCACTGTCCGCGTCCCCTCTCCCATCGCCGGGGTCTCCCCCGCCGCGGCCACTGGCAGGAGGGAGGGGGTGACCCGCACGAGACGGAAAAGGTCGATACCCAGGATGCGCAGGGTTCGCTCCCGACCGGGCAGGCGCACCTCGATCTCCAGCAGCGGACTGGCCTCGGCAATCTCCGGCCGCTGGGCCAGGCGGAGATACAACGCCTCGTCGAAGCCAGCCTGGGGTCCGACCACCTGGAGATCCGCCTCGCCACTGAGCAGCCGCATGCCGCGGCCGAACTCGTTCAGGGCCTCGGCATGGATGAGTTGCACCGCCAGGCCCAGGGCCACCCCCAGGGCGATGGCCAGCACCGAGAGCAAGGTCGCCAGACGCCGGCGGCCGAGACTGGCCAGAAAGAGGTGCCAGAGGATGGGGTCGGGCCGCCGGCCCAGGATCTTCAGGCTGGGCACGTTGAATCGACTCCCTTGGCAAAAAACCGGATGTTCATGACGCCACGCTCGCCGTGACCAACCCCTGGCCGTTCACGACAGATATGGGCCCATCCGCGGCGCCTTGATGCTCATCAAGGCTTGGATGAACACCCAGAACCTTGCTATTCAGTGGCTTTAGATCACCACGACCAGGTCCAGGATGCCATAAGGCTTTCCCACCCCGGCCAGACCCAGGGCGTTCATCAGGGCTCGTCGGCAACATCAACCAGGCCCTGGGCCGTCAAGCGCAGGACGCGATCGGCGTAGGTCGCTGCCTGCCGCGAATGGGTAACCATGATGCCCATGGCCCCGGCATTACGAATGCCCTCGAAGAGCAGTTCCAGCACGCCCAAGGCGCGGCCCGGGTCGAGATTGCCGGTCGGCTCGTCGCACAACACCAGCCGGGGCTGGTGCACCAGGGCGCGGGCGATGGCCACCCGCTGCATCTCACCGCCGGAGAGATGCCGTGGCCAATCGTCGGCGCGCTGGTCGAGGCCAACCCGCGCGAGCATGGCCCGGGCTCGTTCCGCGGCCTCGGCCTCGTCCCGGTCGAGCAGCCAGAGCGGCAGGGCGACATTCTGCCCCAGGGTGAGATGGGGCAGGAGATGGAAGGCCTGGAAGACGAAGCCGAAGTCCCGCCGCCGCAGGCGGGCGAAGGCATCCTCGTCCAGGACCGTCAGGTCCTGGTCGCCCAACTGGACCCGCCCCCCGTCCACCCCCTCCAGGCCGGCGATACAGTTGAGCAGGGTCGATTTGCCAACCCCCGACTCGCCCATGATGGCCACCGACTCCCCCGGCGCCAGCCGCAGGGAGACCCCCGCGAACAGGGGCAGGCCAGCTGGGGCCTCGAAGCGCTTCGCCAGGTTGGAGACAATTAACATGATAGTGGCTTAGGCCAGTTCTAACGTCGCTGGCTGCTGGTTGTGCCCAAGGGATAAACCCGCTTATACCATATCAACCCGGAGCCCGGCCGGAATGGCGGCTTCCTGCTGGCGCTGATCGGGGGTGACAAGGTCAGTATCACGCATCAGACGCTCTCGACCGCCTCCACCCGCTGATAACCCCGGGGCAGCAGTTTGCCCCGCCGGCCACGCTCGCCCTGGTAGGCACCGAGATCCCCCGGTTTGTCCCCGGGGGAAAGGGTCAGGTGCCGCTTACCGGCGGTGATCACCAGGGCCGCGCCCTGGTGGACCACCGCCAGATGGGCGACCCGCTCCTGCTCCTCCCCGGGACGGGCCTTGGGGATGGCGATCAACTTGTTGCCCTTGCCCCGCTGCATCTCCGGCAGGTCGCTGACGGGAAAGACCAGCAGATGGCCGCCAGAACCGATCACCGCCAGGCGGTCGGAACCACTGTTGAGCACCGGCCGCGGCGGCAGGACCTTGGCCCCCTCCGGCAGGGTCAGCACCGCCTTACCGCCCTTGGGCTTGGCCTGAAGCTCGTCGAGGGTGGTGACGAAGCCATAGCCGGCGTCACTGGCCAGGACCACCCGCTGACTACCCTCCCCGCCCAGGACAGCGACGAAGCTGGCCCCGGCGGGGGGCGACAGCTTGCCGGTGAGGGGCTCGCCCTGCCCCCGGGCCGAGGGCAGACCGTTGGCCGGCAGCGAGTAGCTGCGCCCGGTGGAGTCGAGAAAGATCACCTGCTGGTTGGATCGCAACCGCGCGGCGGCGAGAAAGCCATCCCCGGCCTTGTAGGCCAGGGTGGTGGGGTCGATCTCGTGCCCCTTGGCGGCGCGCACCCAGCCCTTCTCCGAGAGGATGACGGTGATGGGCTCGCTGGGACTGACCTCGGTCTCGTCCAGGGCGGCGGCGCTGGCGGCCACTTCCTGGAGGGGCGAGCGGCGCTCGTCGCCGTACTTGTCCATGTCCCGCGCCAGTTCCTCCTGGATCAGCCCGCGCAGGGCCGCCGGGTCGCCCAACAGACGTTCCAGATGCCGCCGTTCCTCCGCCAGTTCCGCCTGCTCGGCGCGGATCTTCATCTCCTCCAGCCGCGCCAACTGGCGCAGTCGGGTGTTGAGCACATAGTCGGCCTGGACCTCATCCAGGCCAAAGGCGGCCATGAGCGCCGGCTTGGGCTCGTCCTCGGTGCGGACGATGCGGATCACCTCGTCGATGTTGAGGAAGGCGATCAGCAGGCCCTCCAACAGGTGCAGCCGGCGCAACACCTCGTCCAGCCGATGCTGGAGACGCCGGGTGATGGTCGTCTGGCGGAAGCTGAGCCAGGTGGTGAGGATCTGCTTGAGGTCCATGACCCTGGGCCGGCCGTCCAGGCCGATCAGATTCATGTTGACCCGATAGGAACGCTCCAGGTCGGTGGTGGCGAACAGGTGGGACATGAGCCGTTCCACCGGCACCCGCCGATCCCGGGGCACCAGCACCAGACGCGTCGGCGCCTCGTGGTCAGACTCGTCGCGCAGGTCCTCCAGCCAGGGCAGCTTCTTGTCGCGCATCTGGGCGGCGATCTGCTCCAGGACCCGGTTGCCGGAGACCTGATAGGGCAGGTGGGTGATGACGATGTCGCCCTGCTCCAGTTCATAGCGGGCGCGCTGGCGCAGGCTGCCGTTGCCAGTCTCGTAGAGCCGGCGGATCTCCTCGGCGGGGGTGATGATGGTCGCCGCCGTGGGATAGTCGGGGCCGGGGATGAAGGCCATCAGGTCGGCCACGCTGGCCCCGGGATGGTCGAGGAGGTGGATGCAGGCCCGCGCCACCTCGCGCAGGTTGTGCGGCGGGATGTCGGTGGCCATGCCCACGGCGATGCCCGTCGCCCCGTTGAGCAGCAGGTTGGGCAGGCGGGCCGGGAGGATCCTGGGCTCCTCCAGGGTGCCGTCGAAGTTGGGCTGCCAGTCAACCGTCCCCTGGCCCAGCTCGCCCAGCAGGACCTCGGCGTAAGGGGTCAGGCGCGCCTCGGTATAACGCATGGCGGCGAAGGACTTGGGCTCGTCCGGCGAGCCCCAGTTGCCCTGACCGTCGATCAGCGGGTAACGGTAGGAGAAGGGCTGGGCCATGAGCACCATGGCCTCGTAGCAGGCGGTGTCGCCGTGGGGGTGGAACTTGCCCAGGACATCGCCCACGGTGCGCGCCGATTTCTTGTGCTTGGCGGCGGCGGACAGCCCCAGCTCCGACATGGCGTAGAGGATGCGCCGCTGCACCGGCTTGAGACCGTCCCCCAGGTGCGGCAGGGCGCGGTCGAGGATGACGTACATGGAATAGTCCAGGTACGCCTTCTCGCTGAAGACATGCAGGGGGCGCCGTTCGATGCCCTCGGGGGTAAAGGCGGCGTCCGCGGTTAAGGCGGTGTCTGGGGAAAAGGTGGCCTTCGGGGTCAGGGTGGCGGTCACAGCGTCACCTCCGCCAGGTCACCCTTGTCCTGAAGCCAGGCGCGGCGATCAGCGGCGCGTTTCTTGGCCAAAAGCATGTCCATGAGTTGCTGGCTCTCCGTGGGATCCTCGATGGTGAGTTGCACCAGGCGGCGGGTGTCGGGGTGGAGGCTGGTCTCGCGCAACTGGCCGGGGTTCATCTCGCCCAGGCCCTTGAAGCGCTGGACGCTGACCTTGCCCTTGAGCTTCTCGGCCTCGATGCGGTCGAGGATGCCACGCTTCTCGTCCTCGTCCAGGGCGTAGAAGACCTGCTTGCCGACGTCGATGCGGTAGAGGGGCGGCAGGGCGACGTAGACATGGCCCTCCGCCACCAGGCGTGGGAAGTGCCGCAAGAACAGGGCGCTGAGCAGGGTGGCGATATGGGCGCCGTCGGAGTCGGCGTCGGCCAGGACGCAGACCTTGCCGAAGCGCAGCCGAGACAGGTCCTCGCTGCCGGGGTCGACGCCGATGGCGACGCTGATGTCGTGGACCTCCTGGGAGCCCAGGACCTCCTCCGGGTCCACCTCCCAGGTGTTGAGGATCTTGCCACGCAGGGGCAGGATGGCCTGGAACTCCCGGTCGCGGGCCTGCTTGGCGGAGCCACCGGCGGAGTCGCCCTCCACCAGGAAGAGCTCGCCGCGCTGGGGATCGGTGGCGGTGCAGTCGGCCAGCTTGCCGGGCAGGGCCGGACCGCTGGTGACCTTCTTACGCACCACGGTGCGCCCGGCGCGCAGCCGGGCCTGGGCGGCACCGATGGCGAGCTGGGCGATGGCCTCGCCGTCCTGGACGTGCTGGTTAAGCCAGAGGCTGAAGGCGTCCTTGACCACTCCGGTAACGAAGGCGGCGCACTCCCGGGAGGAGAGGCGCTCCTTGGTCTGCCCGGAGAACTGCGGATCGAGCAGCTTGACCGACAGGATGTAGGCGCAGCGCGCCCAGACATCCTCGGGGGCGAGCTTGACGCCCCGGGGGAGCAGATTGCGGAACTCGCAGAAGTCGCGCACCGCCTCGGTCAGGCCGGTGCGCAGCCCATTGACGTGGGTGCCGCCCTGAACGGTGGGGATGAGGTTGACGTAGCTCTCGGCGAAAGGCTCACCCCCCTCGGGCGTCCAGACCAGGGCCCAGGAGGCGGCCTCGGTGCGGGCCTCGAAGCGGCCGGTGAAGGGCTCGGCGGGGAGCAGTTCCCGCCCCGGCAGGGACTGGAGCAGATAGTCCTTGAGGCCATCCTCGTAGTACCAGGTCACCTCCTCGCCGCTGGCCTCGTCCCCGAAGGTCACGGTCAGGCCGGGGCACAGCACGGCCTTGGCCTGGAGCAGGTGCTTGAGGCGCCGCACGGAGAAGCGCGGGCTGTCGAAATAGCGCGGATCGGGCCAGAAGCGCAGCCGGGTGCCGGTGTCCTTGCGCGGGACCTTGCCGACCGGCTCCAGGTCCGAGACCTTGTCGCCATGGGCGAAGGCCATGTTGTATTCCTGACCCTCGCGCTTGACCCACACCTCCAGGTGTTTGGACAGGGCGTTGACCACCGAGACGCCGACGCCGTGCAGGCCGCCGGCGAAGCGGTAGCTGTCGTTGGAGAACTTGCCACCGGCATGGAGCTTGGTGAGGATGACCTCGACGCCCGGCAGGCCCTGCTCCGGGTGGATGTCCACCGGCATGCCGCGGCCGTCGTCGCTGACCTCCAGGGAGCCATCGGCGTACAGGGTGACCGCGATGGTCTTGGCGAAACCGGCCAGGGCCTCGTCGACGCTGTTGTCGATGACCTCCTGGGCCAGGTGGTTGGGCCGGCTGGTATCGGTGTACATGCCCGGGCGCTTGCGCACCGGGTCCAGGCCGCTGAGGACCTCGATGGCGGCGGCGGTGTAGTTGTTGGTCATGGATGGGTCATGCCTGACGAAACCAGCGGCCACGGCTCAAGCCGTAACCGCATGAAATAATTACTCATGATTGGCTGATACCTGACGGGAGTCCCCTCGCGCGGCCATGGGCGGCCCCGCCGGAATGAGCACGGGAATGGCGACGGGGCGATGTCACCGGCCGGATTTGACCGGCCAAAGGGGCGAAAGGTACTCTAGCCACTTGGACAGTTTCAAATTTCATGCAGGATCTGCCGCCGTCGCGGGCTGGCCACCTCTTAATTAAGCGTAGATGAGGGCGCGGATGATCTCGCCATGACCACCGACAACCAGACACCCGTCGCCAGTTTCGAGCAGGCCCTCAGCGAACTCGAGGCCCTGGTGAACAGCCTTGAGTCCGGGGACCTCAGCCTGGAGGCGTCCCTTGCGGTTTTTGAACGCGGTATTGGCCTGGCCCGCACCTGCCAGCGGACCCTGGACGAGGCCGAGCAGCGGGTCAGGATTCTCACCGCCAAGTCGGCGGAGGCCGAACTGGAGCCCTTCACCCCCCATGACTGACCCCCGCCTAGAGACCTTCATCGCCGCCTGCGGTCAACGGATCGAGGCCACCCTGGAGCGTTGGCTGCCCCCGGAGCAGGTCCCCCCCAGCCGCCTCCACCAGGCCATGCGTTACGCCATCCTGGGGGGCGGCAAGCGCATCCGGCCGACCCTGGCCTATGCCACCGCCGAGGCCATCGGCCTGGCGCCCGACCAGGTCAACGGCATCGCCGGGGCGGTAGAGATGATCCATGGCTATTCCCTGATCCACGACGACCTGCCGGCCATGGACGACGACGACCTGCGCCGCGGCCGCCCCACCTGCCATAAGGCCTTCGACGAGGCCACCGCCATCCTCGCCGGCGATGCCCTCATGACCCAGGCCTTTCTGGTCCTGACCCGGGACGAGACCCTCCCCGGAGGACCCGCGGCGCGCCTGGCCATGATCGATGACCTGGCCTGGGCCGCCGGCTCCCGGGGCATGGCCGGCGGCCAGATGATGGATCTGGAGGCCGAGGGCCAGGAGATTGACCTCACCAGCCTGGAGAGCATCCACATCCACAAGACCGGGGCCCTCATCCGCGCCAGCGTGCGCATGGTGTGCCGCGCCCGCCCTGATCTGGCCACCGACCGGGTGGAACGACTCGACCATTACGCCAAGTGCCTGGGTCTGGCCTTTCAGATCCGCGATGACATCCTGGACATCGAGGCCCCGACCGCCGTCCTGGGCAAGACGCATGGCAAGGACTTGGCGCAGGACAAGGCCACCTATCCGGCCCTGATGGGCCTGGAGGGCGCCCGCCAGGCCGCCAGGGATCTGGTCACCGAGGCCCTGAGTGGCCTGGAGCCCTTCGATGCCCAGGCCGATCCCCTACGCTGGATCGCGGCTTACATCAACGAGCGGGACCACTGACACCTTCGCCCCCCCGGCGCGCGGCTTGGCTTTCCCCCGCCCCACCCCCAGATTCGACCCATCTTTTCCGCGACCTTCCTGCCGGGGGCGTCTCAAGAGGTTAAATTTCTCATGGATTCAGCGATCAAGATCAAGTCCGCCAGCCAACCCATCGCCGATGTCCAGGCCAGCGCCGACCTGCGGCGGATTGCGATCGACAAGGTGGGCATCAAGGATATCCGTCACCCCGTGCGGGTGCGGGATCGCAGCGACGGCGAGCAGCACACGGTCGCCACCTTCAACATGTACGTCTATCTGCCCCATAACTTCAAAGGGACCCACATGTCCCGGTTCGTGCAGATCCTCAACAAGCACGAGAAGGAGATCGGCGTCGAGTCCTTCAAGGACATGCTCACGGAGATGGCCGAGCGGCTGGAGTCGGAGATGGGCCATATCGAGATGCGCTTTCCCTACTTCGTCAACAAGAAGGCCCCCATCAGCGGAGTCCAGAGTCTCCTCGATTACGATGTCACCTACATCGGCGAGATCAGCAATGGCACGCCGCGGATGTACATCAAGGTGGTGGTGCCCGTCACCAGCCTCTGTCCCTGTTCCAAGGAGATCTCCGCCTACGGCGCGCACAATCAGCGCTCCCATGTCACGGTCCAGGTCCGTACCCGGGGCTTCATCTGGCTGGAAGAGATCATCGACCTGGTGGAGAAGGAGGCCTCCTGCGAGCTCTTCGGCCTGCTCAAGCGGCCGGACGAGAAGTACGTCACCGAACGGGCCTATAACAATCCGAAATTCGTCGAGGACATGGTGCGGGACGTGGCCATCCGCCTCAACGCGGACGAGCGGATCGGCGCCTACATCGTCGAATCAGAGAACTTCGAGTCCATTCACAATCACTCGGCCTATGCCCTGATCGAGCGGGATAAGGAACTGGATGCCCCGCTTTGAACTGGACGGCCCGGTCTGATTTGGGGAACCACCGGGTCCGTACGCGGTTTTGCCGTTAGTAAGCGTTCCCGCCCCCACGCCACCAGAGCAGGCTTAGGCAGTTCAAGGCGATGATTTCTTGCTCCCTCCCCCCTGGTGGGGGAAGGGAGCAAGGTAGGGGTTAGACGGTTACCCCCCGCTATCCCGCTCCTTGTTTGGCCAGGCTGCGCTCGATCCACTGGCGCAGCCGGTTGGAATCCCCCATGGGGGTCAGCTTGCCCGGTGAATCCAGCAACACGATCCGCAGCCGGCGGCCGCTGATCATGGCCTGCATGACCAGGCAGCGACCCGCGTCGGTGATGTAGCCCGTCTTGCTCAGCTCGATGTCCCAGGCCTCGCTCGACACCAGGGGATTGGTGTTGCGATAGCCCAAGGCGCCACCGCCGGGATGGGGCTGGAGGTGGGCCTCGGCGCGGGTGGTGGCGGCGCGGATCAGGGGATAGGCGGAGGCGGCCCCAACGAGTTTGGTCAAATCCCGCGCCGTGGAGCGGTTCGCCGCGTCCAGCCCGCTGGCATCGGCAAAACGGGTGTCTTGCATGCCCAGGGCCTGGGCCTTGACGTTCATCCGCTGGACGAACTCGGGGGTCCCGCCGGCGAAGGTGGTACGCCCCAGGGCGGCGGCGGCCCGATTGTCGGAGGACATGAGGGCCACCAACAACAGTTCCCGGCGTGGCAGGGTGGCCCGATTGATCTGAAGACGGGAGCGGCTGTTGCGCAGCAGGTCCTTGTCCTCGGGGCGGATGGTGATGGGGGCGTCCAGGTCCACCCCCGCATCCAGGACCACCACGGCGGTCATCAGCTTGGTGACCGAGGCGATGGACTTGGGCTCATCGGCGCGCTTGGCGTAGATGGTGTTGCCCGCCGTATCCACCACCATGACGGCAGCGGACTGGAGGTTGAGACCCGTGCCGTCGAGTTGTTCCCAGGCTTGGTTGCTGGGGGCGGAGCGGTTCAGCGTGGCGACCTCCACCGGGAAATCGGCGGCCGCCGGGCCATGTCCCGGGATGATGCCCAAGAACGCCACCAGGATCAGTGCCGGTACCCTGAGGCCAGGGGTCAGGGTCAGCGGATGCTTCATTCTCTCTCCTTCTTCAAGCCAGGGAGTCGCCATAGCGCGACTGGATGATCAGACAATCGGGCAGGATGCGCTCGAACAGGGTCACCAGGTGGGGATCGAAGTGCTGGCCCGCCCCCTGGCGCATCTCCGCCACCGCCGCCTCCACCGTCCAGGCCTGCTTGTAGGGCCGCACCGAGGTCAGGGCATCGAAGACATCCGCCAGGGCGACGATGCGGCCCTCCAGCGGGATCTCCTCCCCCTTCAACCCCGCGGGATAGCCAGTGCCATCCCAGCGTTCATGATGGGTCAGGGCGATGTCACGCGCCATCCGCAACAGGGGTGAAGGATTGTCCCCGATGATCTCGCCGCCATAGGTGGTGTGGCGCTTCATCACCTCCCATTCCGCCTCGTCCAGCTTGCCGGGCTTGAGGAGGATATGGTCGGGGATGCCAATCTTGCCCACATCGTGCATGGGGGCGGCATTGAACAGGCGATCCACCCATTCCTCGTTGCCACCATAGGCCTGGCCCAGCAGACGGCTGTAGTGGCTCATGCGGATGATGTGGGTCCCGGTATCCTTGTCCCGGAACTCCGCGGCGCGGGCCAGGTGGCGGATGATCTCCAGCCGGGTTTCATTCAGTTCGCGGGTCCGATCCCGCACCTCGCGGGCCATGGCGCGCCGCTGATCGTGCAGGGTGAGATGGGTGTGGACCCGGGCGCGGACGATGGGCGGGCTGATGGGCTTGGTGATGTAGTCCACCGCCCCCAGGGCGAAGCCCTGGGTCTCATCCGCCACCTCGGTCTTGGCGGTGATGAAGATGACCGGGATCTCGGAGGTAGCAGGATCGGCCTTGAGTTGCCGACAGACCTCGTAGCCATCCATGCCCGGCATCATGATGTCCAGCAGGATCATATCCGGCTTGTTCGCCGACCGGGCGATCTTGAGCGCGCGCTCGCCATTGATCGCCGCCATGATCTCGTAGTCGGACTGGAGCACGCCGACCAGCAGGTCGATATTGTCCGGGGTGTCATCGACGATGAGGATGCGTTCTTTATCGAGCGAAGCGAGCATAGGGATTCAGCCTGTCGCGGCAGTGGCGGGGTCGGACACGGGGGACCTGACCCTAGAAACCACTGGTGATGGGATAGCGCCGGTCGCGGCCGAAGGCGCGGGTGGTGATGCGCACCCCCGGCGGGGCCTGACGGCGCTTGTATTCATTACGATCCACCAGGCGGGTCACCCGCCGCACCAGCTCCTCCGGGAAGCCCGCGGCGACGATGCGGGCCACGCTCTCGTCCTCTTCCACGTAGCGCTTGAGGATTGGGTCCAGCACGGCGTAATCGGGGAGGCTGTCCTGATCCGTCTGATTTTCCCGCAGCTCCGCCGAGGGGGGCCGGTCGATGACGCGCTGGGGAATGATAGCCTTCGGTCCCAGGGTATTGCGATAGGCCGCCAGCCGGTATACCAGGGTCTTGGGGACATCCTTGATCGGGGCGAAGCCGCCGGCCATGTCGCCATAGAGAGTGGCGTAGCCCACCGCCACCTCGCTCTTATTACCGGTGGTGAGCAGTATCTTGCCCTTTTTGTTGCTGATGGCCATGAGGATGATGCCGCGACAGCGGGCCTGGATGTTCTCCTCGGTCACATCCGGGGCGCAGCCGGCGAACTCGCCCTCCAGCATGCCAAGGAAGGCCTGAAAGGCCGGTTCGATGGGCACGACGCGATGGGCGACCTCTAGGGTGCGGGCCTGGGCCAGGGCATCATCGATGCTCATCGTCGCCGTGTAGCGCGAGGGCATGAGCACCGCCTCGACCTGATCCGCCCCCAGGGCATCCACGGCGATGGCCAGGGTCAGGGCCGAGTCGATGCCACCGGAGAGACCCAGCACGGCGCCGTGGAAGCCGTTCTTGCGCGCATAGTCCCGGACGCCCAGGACCAGGGCCTGGTAGACCGCCTCTTCCTCCGCGGGGTGGGGGGCGATGGCGGCCGGAAGCGGCCGGAGACCGAGCCGCCCGGCCACCCCTCCGCCCCCAGCTTTTGCCGCCGCTTGTTCGTCCGCCTCCACCTCTACCAGCATCAGGGCCTCGCTGAAGAAGGGCGCACGCTGGGTGAGTTGGCCCGCGGCGTCCACCACGAAGGAGCCGCCATCAAAGACCAGCTCATCCTGGCCGCCGACCAGATTGGCGTAAAGGATGGGCAGTTGGTGTTCCCGGGCCCGCCGCGTCAGCAGTTCCTCACGCTCGGGGGCCTTGCCGGTGTGATAGGGGGAGGCGTTGAGGTTGATCAGCAGCCGCGCACCGCACGCCGCCGCCTGGGTGGTGGGCCCCTCCTCCCAGATGTCCTCACAGATGAGCAGGCCCAGGGGCAGCCCCTGGAAATCCACCACGGCGGGGGCATGACCCGCCTGGAAGTAGCGCTTCTCGTCGAAGACGCTGTAGTTGGGCAACCGCTGCTTGGCGTATTCCGCCAGCAATCGGCCGTCATGAATGAAACCGGCGACGTTGAACAAGCTGCCCAGGTCGCGCTTGGGGTAGCCCAGCACCAGGCCGATGCCCTGGCTGGCGGCGCGGATCTCCTCCAGGGCGGCCGCCACGCGCTCGATCAGTTCCGGGCGCAGCAGCAGGTCCTCGGGGGGATAGCCGGTCAGGGTCAACTCCGGGAACACGACCAGGTCGGCGCCCCGCTGGTCCCGGGCCTCCGCCATCACGGCGAGGATCCGGTCCCGATTCGCGGCGACGTCACCCACCCGGAGATTGATCTGAGCAATGAGGATACGGAGGATCATGCCGGAAACTCTTCTTAAACCTAAAAAGGGGGCTGTCGCGCAAGGGCGAAAAGTCGCCACGATTTATCAATCGGTTAGAAAAACAGTGCCGTTCGCCTGCTCAGAGAGTTTAGTTCACTCACTCATGATTTTGTTTTCTAGGGGTTCTGGGCGTCTGTGCGCGAGCCATGCGGCGGATGGAGGTTGAACACGCCCTGACGGTTAGAAAGGAAAAGACGGCTGGAGCGACCCGATCCTTAAGTTCTGTGGCTGATGTGGTTGTCGGGATCAGGATTGTCCCCCACCACCCGCCCCTTGGTGGGGCGGGCGATGGCGGGAGCGCGGTTGGGTTTGGCGCGGCGCCTCAGCCCAGGAGTTGCGCCATGCGTTGGCCCATCTCCGCCGGGGAGCGGACGATGGCCACCCCCGCGGCCTCCAGGGCGGCGAACTTACCCGCGGCGGTGCCCTTGCCGCCGGTGATGATGGCGCCGGCATGGCCCATGCGCTTGCCGGAGGGGGCGGTCACCCCGGCGATGTAGGCGACCACTGGCTTGGTGACCCGCGCCTGGATGAACTCGGCCGCGGCCTCCTCGGCGCTGCCGCCGATCTCGCCCACCAGGATCACCCCCTCCGTCTGGTCGTCGGCCTGGAAGCGCTCCAGGCAGGCGATGAAGTCCATGCCCTGAATGGGGTCGCCACCGATGCCGATGCAGGTGCTCTGGCCCAGGCCGGCATTGGTCGTCTGGAACACCGCCTCGTAGGTCAGCGTGCCGGAGCGGGAGACGATGCCGACCTTGCCCGGCCGGTGGATGTTGCCGGGCATGATGCCGATCTTGCACTCGCCCGGGGTGATGATGCCCGGGCAGTTGGGGCCGATGAGGACGCTGGGCGAGCCCGCGAGGGCGGTCTTGACCTTGAGCATGTCCAGCACCGGGATGCCCTCGGTGATGCAGACGATGACCCCGATGCCGGCGTCGGCCGCCTCGAGGATGGCGTCGGCGGCGAAGGCGGCCGGGACGTAGATCATGGTGGCGTTGGCGCCGGTCTCCCTGACGGCATCGTGGACCGTGTCGAAGACCGGGCGGTCGAGGTGCTTGGTGCCGCCCTTGCCGGGGGTCACGCCCCCCACCAGGTTGGTGCCGTAGGCGATGGCCTGTTCGCTGTGAAAGGTGCCCTGCTTGCCGGTGAAGCCTTGGCAGATGACCCGGGTGTCTTTGTTGACCAGTACGCTCATCTTTGGGTCCCCCTCTCAGTGCTTGGCGCCGGCGGCGGCGACGACTTTATCCGCGGCCTCGCTGAGGCTCGCGGCGGTGGTGATGGCCAGATCGCTGGCGGCCAGCATGGCCAGGCCCTGCTCGGCGTTGGTCCCCTCCAGGCGGACCACCACGGGAACCTCGACCTGGACCTCCCGCACCGCCTGGATGATGCCCTCGGCGATGAGATCGCAGCGGACGATGCCACCAAAGATGTTTACCAGGACCGCCCGGACCTGATCGTCGGATAGGATGAGCTTGAAGGCCTCGGCCACCCGCGCCGCGGTCGCCCCGCCGCCGACGTCGAGGAAGTTGGCGGGCTCGCCGCCATGGAGCTTGATCAGATCCATGGTGGCCATGGCCAGGCCGGCCCCATTGACCATGCAACCGACATTGCCCTCCAGGCTGATGTAATTGAGGTCGTGTTCCTTGGCCTGGGCCTCCCGGCCATCCTCCTGGCTGATGTCGCGCAGGGCCAGCAGCTCCGGATGACGGTAGAGGGCGTTGTCATCCAGGTTGAGCTTGGCGTCGAGGGCGACGAGCTCGCCGGCGGGGGTCACCACCAGGGGATTGATCTCCACCAGGCTGGCATCGCACTCGATGAACAACTGGTAGAGGCCGCGCATCACCTTGTCCAGGGCCTTGACCTGTTCCGGGGCCAGGCCCAGACCGTAGCCGATCTTGCGGCTCTGCCAGCCCATGAGGCCTACCGCCGGGTGGACATGGGTGGTCAGGATGCGCTCGGGGGTCTTCGCCGCCACCTCCTCGATGTCCATGCCACCATCGGCGGAGGCCATGATGACCACGCGCTTGGCCTCGCGATCCACCAGGGCGCCCAGGTAGAGCTCGCGGTGGCTGGCGGTCGGTTGTTCGACCAGGAGCTGGCCGATGGGCAGCCCGGCGGCGCCGGTCTGGCGGGTCACCAGCCGGCCACCCAGCAGGCGGGCGGCCTCACGCTCCACGGTGTCGAGGCTATCCGTCACCACCACGCCACCGGCCTTGCCACGGGCGCCGGAATGGACCTGGGCCTTGATCACCCATTGCTCGCCGCCGAGTTCCTCCGCCAGGGTCCGTGCCTCGCCGACGGAGGAGATGGTCAGGCTCCGCGGCACGGGGATGCCGTAGCGCGCGAACAGGCCCTTGGCCTGGTATTCGTGTAAGTTCATGGATAATTGCTCTTAATTATAGGGATTTGGTGGTTGGTAGCGGGTTGGGGTTGGCTGACCAGGGTCGGCGGCGCACGGCTGGGGACAACCGCGGGCCCAGATTCCACTCGCCAGTGGCGGGTCCACTTGCGGCGCGCCGAACGGGTCGGCATAGTGAACGGGGGCTTATTCTCCGGCAATCACCAGCCGATTACCAACCGCCCGCGACCTGCCGGCCTCTCACCCCGCCGGGAGTGTTCGCGACCTGGTACCGGTGATGACCGCCACCCCACGCTCATTGACCATCGCCCTTCCTCCCGAGGCGAGCGCAACCGCACGTAGACATGACCGCCACCCCCCTCAGCAACCGACCGGAACCGGCACCCCCCCCGGGCAATCACCCCCTCTACCCGAGCTGGCGCGCCCTGCACTGGTTTGGCCTCTACCGGCTCGCCCTGGCCCTCGGTCTCTGCCTCCTGCTCTTCGTCCCGCCCCTGGAATCCCTGGTGGCGGGCTTCGACCAGACCCCGGCGACCGTCAGCCTGGTCATCACCTACCTGGCCCTGGTCCTGCTTGGCCTGGCCCTGACCCAGACCCGCCGGGCCGACAAGGCGGCCCTGGTCCACACCGGCGTCTTCATCGACCTGCTGGTCTTCAGCCTGCTGATGCACCAGGGCGGCGGGATCAACTCCAGCTTCGGCCTGCCCATGGGCATCGCCGTCGCCGCCGGCGCCCTGCTCATGGAAGGCCGCCTGTCCTTGCTGTTCGCCGCCTTCGCCACCACCGGGATCATGGCGGTCCAGATCCACGCCCAGCTCTCCGGCCTGGGGCCCCGGGATGGCTTCACCCAGGCGGGGCTCCTCGGCGCCACCTATTTCATGGTCGCCATCCTCGCCCATGTCCTCTACCGCCGCCTCCAGGCGGCGGAACGGCTCGCCGCCAGTCGCCAGGTCGACATCGACGACCTGCACAAGCTCAATGCCTTCATTATCCAGCGCATGGGTACCGGCGTCCTGGTGGTCGACGAGGACCGACGCATCCGGCTGAGCAACGCCGCCGCCAATGACCTGCTGGGGACCCGCGCCGGTCAGCAGCAGCCCCTGGCGCGGATCGCCCCGGACCTCGCCACCTGGCTGGGGCGGCAGGCGGTGAGCGGTCATCCCACCGCCAGGGACTTACCGGACGCCGGGGACCTCCCCCCGGACGCCACCCTGCGGGTCGGCACCCGCGACCTCGCCATCAGTCACCTGAGCCTGGGCCAGGATGGCCAGGGGGCCGCCCTGCTCTTTCTGCGCGACCAGCGGGCGCTCCTCCAGGAGGCCCAGCAGATCAAGCTGGCGGCCCTGGGCCGGCTGACGGCCAGTATCGCCCACAACATCCGCAACCCCCTGAGCGCGGTCAAACATGCCAGCCAGCTCCTGGCCGAATCACCGGACCTGAGCGAGGAGGACCAGCATCTGCTGGCCATCATCGCCCGCAACACGGGCCGGATCGATGGCATTGTCGAAAGCGTCCTGCAACTCTCCCGGGGCCAACCCCCCGAATTTCAGACCCTGGACCTGCCGACCTGGCTGGAGGAACTCCACGCGGAGCTGAGCGAGACGCGGCGGCTGCCGGCGGAGCGCTTCCCCCTCGACCTGGCCCCGGAGATCCCCCCGGTCCGGGTCAATGCCGGGCACCTGCATCAGATCATCGCCAACCTGTGCGACAACGCCCTCAAATACGCCGGCAGGGAGGATAAGCCCCCCCGCATCGGCCTGAGCGCCGGCCCCGTCCAGGGGACATCACCCCCGGGGGCCTTCATCGAGGTCAGCGACGACGGCGATCCCATCGATCCCGAGGTGGCGCGGGAGATGTTCACCCCCTTCTATACCACCAGCGTCAGCGGCACCGGCCTGGGGCTCTACATCGCCCTGGAGCTGGCCGCCATCAACGGCATCAGCCTGGACTACCGCCCCACCCCGGCCGGCGGCAACGGCTTCCGCCTCCTTCTCCCCCCGGCAAGCTGATGGCGCTGCCGGATGGGCAGGCCCAGCCCTTCAGGCTCATACTATGCGGCCATCCTCAGCCACCACCTTGCCTTCATGACCAAGCCCCGCGCCCTCATCGTCGATGACGAGCAGGATATCCTCGACCTCCTGCGCATCACTCTGTCTCGCATGGGGATCGACTGCCTGGCCGCCGCGGATCTGAGCGGGGCCCGGCGCCTGCTGAGCAGCACGCCCTTCGATCTGTGCCTGACCGACATGCGCCTGCCGGATGGCGATGGCATCGACCTGGTGCGTGAGATCGCCAGCCACTATCCCCAGTTACCGGTGGCCATGATCACCGCCCATGGCAGCATGGAGACGGCCGTGGCCGCCATGAAGGCCGGGGCCTTCGATTTCGTCGCCAAGCCCCTGGATCTCCAGGTGTTACGCCGGCTGGTGACGGCCGCCCTGCGCCTGCGCCCCCCCGCCACCGGGAGTGACGCGGCGAGCGGCGGCGCGGAGACCGGCGCCGTGGCATCCAGCCCCCCCGCGGACAACCTCCCTCCCCTCCTCGGCGACTCCCCGGCCATGGTCGAACTGCGCCGCCTCATCGCCAAACTGGCGCGCAACCAGGCGCCGGTCTACGTCAGCGGCGAGAGCGGGACCGGCAAGGAGCTGGCGGCCCGCCTTATCCACCTTCAGGGACCCCGGGCGGCCGGTCCCTTCGTGCCGGTCAACTGCGGCGCCATACCGCCGGACCTGGTGGAGAGCGAGCTGTTCGGCCACAAGAAGGGCGCCTTCACCGGCGCCATCCGCGACAACCCGGGGCTCTTTCAGGCCGCCGACGGGGGCACCCTCTTCCTCGACGAGGTCGCCGAGTTGCCGCTGCCGGCCCAGGTCAAGCTGCTGCGCGTCCTGCAGGAGAAACGGGCCCGGCCGGTGGGCGGCCAGCGGGAGGTCCCCATCGATGTCCGGCTGATCAGCGCCACCCACCGCGACCTGGGCGCCGAGGTCGCCAGCGGCCGCTTCCGCCAGGACCTCTTCTATCGCATCAACGTCATCGAACTGCGCTTGCCCCCCCTGCGGGAGCGGACGGGGGACATCCCCCTGTTGACCACCCATTTCCTCGCCCGCATAGCCCGCCAGAATGGCATGCCCACGCCCCGCCTGGCCCCCTCGGCCCTGGAAGCCCTGGCCCGCTATCCCTTCCCGGGCAACGTCCGGGAGCTGGAGAACGTGCTGGAGCGCGCCCTGGCCCTGGCGGAGGGCGCGACCCTGGAGGCGGCGGATCTCTACCTGCCCTCCTTACCCTCCGCACCCTCCTTGCCCGCCGTGCCTTCCGAGTCCGCCCGACCCTCGCTGCCCTCAGCGCCCGGCTCTTCATCCCCGGAGATGACCGAGGACGCCGCCGCTTCCCTCGCCGCGTCCATTGGGGAGATTCAGCGCCAGGTCATCCTGCGCACCCTGGAGGAGACCCACTGGAATCGCACCGCCGCCGCCAAACAGCTCGGCATGAGCCTGAGGTCCCTGCGTTACCGCCTGAACAAGCTGGGAATCGAATGAGCGACAGCAACGACTTCGTGCGCTGGTTCCGCCAGGCCACGCCCTATGTCCACGCCCACCGCGGCCGCACCTTCGTCATCCTCTTCGGTGGCGAGGCCGTGGCGGACAAGACGTTTCGCAATCTGATCCACGACCTGGCCCTGCTCCACGGCCTGGGCATCCGCCTGGTCCTGGTGCATGGCGCCCGCCCCCAGATCCAGGCCAGCCTGGCCCGGCAGGGAGCGGGCTTCCGCTATGTCAAGGGCCTGCGCGTGACCGATGCCGCCGCCCTGGCCTGCGTCAAGGAGGCCGCGGGCAGCCTGCGGGTGGAGATCGAGGCCCTCTTCTCCCAGGGCCTGGCCAACTCGCCCATGGCCGGGGTGCGCATCCCCGTCGCCTCCGGCAACTTCGTCACCGCCAAGCCCCTGGGGGTGATCGAGGGGGTCGACTACCTGCACACCGGGGTGGTGCGGCGCATCGACCGGGAGGCCCTGCGGCAGCGCCTGGACAGCGGGGCCATCGCCCTGATGCCGCCCATCGGCTATTCCCCCACCGGCGAGGTCTTCAACCTTAGCGCCACCGACGTGGCCCGCTCGACGGCCATCGCCCTCAAGGCCGACAAGCTCATCTTCCTGTTGGAGGACACGGCGGGCTTGAGCGATGACCGGGGCCAACTGGTCTCCAACATTCTCAGCCGGGACGTGGCCACTATCCTGGAGCAGGGGACAGGTGCCCCTGACCAGCCGGATGCATGGCCCGGTGGCGGGCCGGAGGCCCAACCCGCGGTAGAGTTGAGCGTAACCCCAGCCGCTATCCTGGCCAAGGTTGCTAAATCCACACCCTCAAACGAGCCTTCCACTGCTCCTGCCCTGGTCAAGGACCCCCAACCCCTCATCCCTCCTGACCTGGCCCAGGCCCTGCGCGCCGGGGCCGATGCCTGCATTCAGGGCGTCAAACGGGTCCACCTCGTCAGTCGCCGCCTGGACGGCGCCCTGCTGCGGGAGCTCTTCACCCGGGACGGGGTCGGCACCCTGATCACCGACGCCCCCTTCGAGGAACTGCGCCCGGCGCGCATCGACGACGTCGCCGGCATCCTGGAACTGCTCCAGCCCCTGGAAGAGGCCGGGGTCCTGGTGCGCCGCTCCAGGGAGCGCCTGGAGACCGAGATCGACCGCTTTTATTTAATGGAGCGGGATGGCATGGCCATCGCCACCGCCGCCCTCTATGCCTACCCCGCCGAGGGCATGGCGGAACTGGCCTGCTTCGCCGTCCATCCCGAATATCGCAGCCGTGGCCGCGGCGCCCTGCTCCTGGAGCGTATGGAGGTCATGGCCCGCCAGCGGGGCCTGTCCCGCCTCTTCGTCCTCACTACCCAGACCGCCCACTGGTTCCGCGAGCGCGGCTTCGAGCCCGCGCCCCTGGCCGACCTGCCCATGGCCAAACAGGCCCTCTACAACTACCAGCGCAAGTCTAAGGTCTTCATCAAGCGGCTCTGAAGGGGGCGGCTCCATGGGGGGTCCGAAAACAAGGCGACAAGAGATGGCCAGGCGCTGGCGCTCAGATTGGGGAAGCAGCTCTGAGGGATTTTCCGCCGGCCGCCCCATGCTACCTCGGTATCGCCCCTCCTCTACCGCCTCAGAGAGGCATCCCTACCCAGGCACCAGCCAAGACACCCGGCGAGGCATCGTCCCTTCTTGCAGACCTTGCGCCCGGCTTGGCTGCCAGGCAGGCTGAGTCAGCGTCCGGTCCCCCTCAATCCAGCCGTGACTCCTCCTCCCGGCGGTTGAAAAGGACCCAACGGCCATCGGCGAGGAGGACGCGGATGCGCCAGGGTACCCCTTCCGTATCGAGCTCCACCACGCCGATGCCGCTGCCATTCAGCAGGCGCCGACCATGGGGGGTACCCTCGGGCTTGCGCGGGATGACGCGCATGTGGCGCCGCCGGGTGAACCAGTTAAGAGGGGAGCGCGGCGAGTAGAGCCAGCGGTTGCCGTGATCCAGGACCGCCAGCAGGCGATGGGGAAATTCGTTGCGCAGGCCGCTGGCGCAGATCTGCCAGATGTCGGGACCCCGCACCCGGCCCCGCAACTCCACGTCGTAGACGAAGGAATAGTGGACGTCGCCGGACAGGACGACGAAATGCCGCGGGGTCTTGGGATGGCGGAAGATGTTGAGGATGGCGTGGGCCGCGCCTGGGTGGGCCATCCAGTTCTCGGCATCCACCATCAGGGGGTGGCCAAACCAGGTCACCAGTCGCTGCAAGGTCTCGATGAGCTTGACGCCGAAGATGGGCGCGGGGGAGACCAGCAGGGCGGCGGGCTGGCCACGCAGGAGCTGCTGGAGGTCAGTGAGGGCCTCCCAGTCCAGCAGGCCCGAGGGCTGGCGGGCCGCCGTCTCGGCGCGCCAGCGCCGGGTGCGGCTGTCGATCACCACCAGGGGCGGGGTGGTCGGCCAGGTGTATTGCCACTGCTCGAACTTCAGCAAGCGCGCGATGCAGGTCTCGTGGGCCTCGCTCCCCGGCGTGGCCAGGGCCTGGCCGGCCAGGGCCAGCAGTTCGTCAGGGAAGGCCTCGGGGGCGTTGCCCCAGGCCTGGTTGAGGAGGTAACCCAGCAGGGCGTTGCCGATCACCCGCCGGGACAGGGGATGGCCGTAGGCGATCTCCTCCCACTCGCGGCTGAGATTCCAGTCGTCGGTGATGTCGTGGTCGTCGAAGATCATGGCCACCGGCAGGTGGGCCAGGAGACGCCGCACCCGGGGCAGATCGGCGACGAAGGCGGCGATGGCCTGGCGCTCCGCCTCATACTGGGCCCGGGCGGCGGGGTCCAGCCCGGGCGGCGGGTCCAGGTCCAGCCCCGCCCAGGGGGCCGGCGACCAGACCAGCAGGTACATGGCGAGGATCTCGCCCAGGGTGATGAGGTGGTTGTGGGCACTGTCGGTGGTGAAGATTGGCTTCTCGACCCCGCCGAAGAGGATCTCCCGCAGGGCGTAGCTATGCTTGTGGCGCGGCAGCAGGGACTCCCGCCGGTAGTAGCCAGCGGGATGACGATATAGGGCGGCGGCATCCGCCAGGCCCTGGAGTTCACCCCCGGCCAGCATCTCGTTGGGCAGGCCCAGGCGGGGAATGAGCTGGTGGATGGCACGCAGCAGGGGACCGCCGACATCGTCGGCGTAGATCTGATCGCCGGTAAGCAGCAGGGCGGAGGGCCAGCTTGGCGTGGCCGCCGCGGCCAAACCCCTCGTCCCCGGATTCCCCTCCATGAGGGCGGTCAGGGTGCGCTCCTTAGCGTGAATGTCACGGGAATGTCTTTCATGATCAGGGGTGTAGCCAGCCGTCTCATGACAGTTAGCGTGGAGGTCACTGGAAAGTCTCTCGTTATCAGCGGTATGGCGCGCCGCCTCATGAAAGTTGGCATGAAAGCCACGGTAACGACTTGCATGTTCAGGGGAATGGCGTGCCCCCTCATGACCGTCAGCGGCGCTCAGCTTCCCTTCCTCGGCGGCACCCTGGCCCCCCGGCACAGCGGCGCCGTCGCTCCCGTCGGCAGCGATCAGGGCCGCCAGCAGATCGTCGGCGGCCGCCAGCCCATCCCCCGACGGATAGTGGGGCTTGCGGCAGGAACCGTGCAGCAGCGTGGCCACCTGGGGCAGGAAGACAAAGCCGGGGGAGGTCCGCCCCGGATAACAGAGATCCGTGGCCCAGCGGGAAAAGTCTTGCCAGTCCTCCCAGCCGTAATCCGCAATGACGGCCTGGAGGCCTCGGTGAGCCTGGTTGTCGACGGTGGCCAAAGGGGCCAGGGCCAGCCGGTAGTCGATCCAGCGGCCCACCGGCAGGCTGGCGGTCAGGCGGACATCGACCAGCAGGTAATGCAGGCGCCGACCGGCGGCAAGGTGACGGCAGGCCGGGCTGCCCGGTTCGAGTGCGTGGCTCAGGCTCCAATCCTCCCCCGACCGCAGTTCCAGCCGCAGCCGCGCCACCTGGCTGGTCGCCAGCCACAGGACCAGGCGCCGCTCCTCGATGCGCCGCAACAGGGGGCCGGCCAGTACCAGGGGCAAATCGCGGCTATCGAGGGCGGTCGCCTCCAGCCCGTATTGGCCATCCTGACCCAGCCGCTGACCGTCTGGCGAGCCCGCACCCGCCGCGCCCCACTCGCTACCCTCCCGTGGCGGGAAAGTGGGGGCCTTGGCCCCATCGTCAGCTACCCGCTCAGCCGCCGGGTACGGACGGGGGGACACGACAGACTGGCTCTCGTCTTTAGCCGGGGTCACAGAACGGGCCCGAGCATGGCGATGGCGTTGTTCCACAGCCGGCGCCACCCTGGCCAGGCGGCGACCATGGCCGAGGTGACGAGCCGGGATTGAGTCAGATAGTCCTCCTGGCGTTGCCGGATCAACCTGGTCAGCGTCGGGTCCTGGATGAGGACGTTATTCTCATAGTTCAGGTCGAAACTGCGGCGGTCCATGTTGGCGGAGCCAATCAGGCTGATCTCGCCGTCCAGGGTCAGTGTCTTGGCATGGAGCAGGCCAGCCTGGTACTCGTGGATCTCGACCCCGGCCGCCAACAGGTCCTCGTAATAGCTGCGGCTGGCGGCGGCCACGACCCAGGAATCGTTGCGGGCGGGCAGGATGATCCGGGTTTTCACCCCCCGCCGGGCACAGGCGCAGAGGGCCGCCTGCATGGCTTCGTTGGGGACATAGTAAGGGGTGGTGACGGTCAGTTCCCGGCGGGCGGCGAACATGATGCTGGTGAAGAACTCCGGCATGGCCGCATGACGCACCGTGGGACCGGTGCCCAGGGCCTGGGCGAAGATGGGGCCCGACCCGGGACTGTAGTCCGGAAGTAACAAGGCGCTCAGATCGTCGTCGGGGCGATGGGCCATCCAGTCGCTGGCGAACAGCCACTGGTTCTGGCGGGCGATGGGACCCTCGAACCGGACCAGGATATCGACCCAGGGGGCATACCGGGCCTTGATGGTGAAGGCGGGATCGGCGCAATTCTGACTGCCGCACCAGGTGATCCCCTGGTCGATGATGGCCAGCTTACGGTGATTGCGCAGATCCACCCGACCCCGCAGGGGCCCCATCAGGGAGGTCAGCAGGGGATTGCCGGCAGGCAGGACCCGAACCAGCCGGACCCCCGCCTCCGTCATCCGCGCCCAAAGGGGGGAACGGATCAGCAGGCGCGAGCCCAGATCATCCGCCATGGCCCGGCAGGTGACCCCCCGCCGCGCCGCCCGGATCAGGGCCTCCGCCACCCGGGTGCCATTGCCGTCCGGCAGCCAGATGTAGAAGAGCAGATGGACCCGCTCGCGGGCAGCGTCGATGTCCGCCACCAGACCGGTGATGGCGTCATCGGAATCCGCGGCCAACCGACCCTGGTTACCGCCGCAGGGCCCGAAGCCGCTGATGGATTGACCCACCTGAAACAGTGGGTGATAAACCTCTTCCGGCCCACTTTGCTCAGGGCGCCTTGAGTTGGTGCGGGAGTCGGTGCGGGAGTCGGTCAGGGAGCCGGTCAGGAGGACCGGACCAGTGACCGCCGCCGGTGGCGGCAGCCGCGCCTCGCTCCTGGCCAGGTCCAAGGCCCGGCGCCGGCCGATGCTGACTTCGCCCAGGAGCAGGTAGGCCAGGATCCCCGCCACCGGAAAGATGAGGATGACCACCACCCAGGCGATGCGGGAGGCCGGTTCGCGGTGGGGGCGGAGCAGGGCCCGCAGGATGAGGCCGAACTGGAGGGTCAGATGCAGCAGAAGCAAGGTGAGACTGAGGAACTGAGGCTGGGTCACGGTGACGGGTATCTGTTCTGGGACGAGGAGGCAAACGGAGGTCATAACCAGGGAGGAAGATTTTGCCTCATCCCGTCGCCGGGGGTGGCGCCGGAAATGCCCGTTTACATTCTGAAACAATTTGCGGTTGACAGGACCATTGGAATATAAGAAACTGCTTACGTACTGAATCACATGGCTGGTTCAGCGCACTCCTCCATCCTCCTTTGGTGGTAAAACTTTCAGCGCGACGTCCCCCGTCGCGCTTTTTTTTTGCCCTCGTCCCTTGCCCTGATGGCTTTCCGCGCCGACTGCCCTCCGCTGACGATCATGGCCAGGCGTCAGCCTCGCCACCCCCGGTAAGAACCGTTTCTTTCACACCCAAGGGGCCTTGACCAGAGGCGACCAGGCCATTCCACTCCTCCCCATCCTATCCCCCACCGCCCAGCCCGTGCCATTTATGTTTCAATGGCCAGGTGCCGAACTCAGTTCCGGTCCCGTCCCGCCCAAGCTGCCACCTGCCTCCCGACCCGCTCATGGCCGACACTGCCGACGTCCCCGCCCTCAAGCATACGCCCGTGATGCAACAGTACCTCCGCATCAAGGCGGAACACCCGGACAAGCTGCTCTTCTACCGCATGGGGGATTTTTACGAGCTGTTCTATGGGGATGCCGAGCGGGCGGCACGGCTGCTGGACATCACCCTGACCAAGCGCGGCCAGTCCGGGGGGGCGCCCATCCCCATGGCCGGGGTTCCCTACCATGCCGTGGAAGGCTACCTGGCCAAGCTGGTGCGCCAGGGGGTCTCCGTCGCGCTGTGCGAACAGGTGGGCGACCCGGCCAAGTCCAAAGGGCCGGTGGCACGGCAGGTGACCCGCATCGTCACCCCCGGCACCCTGAGCGACGAGGCCCTGCTGGAAGAGCGGCGGGAAAACCTGTTGCTGGCGGTGGCGGAGACCAAGGCGGAGGAGAGGGCGGAGAAGGATAGGCCGGCATCCCCCCGGGAGCCCCCCTTCGGACTGGCCTGGATCGAGGTCTCCAGTGGCCGCTTCACGGTCATGGAGGTGCGGGGCCTGGAGGCCCTGCGCGGCGAGCTGGGCCGCCTGAACCCGGCGGAGATCCTGCTCGGGGAGGACAGCCGCCTGCCAGGTGCCTTGGGTCTGGGCCCTACCACGGGCCAGCCCCCGCCCCCCTCCCAAGGCGCCGGACTCGCCTCGGGCACGGGCCCAGGCCTTGGCACGGCTTCTCGCTCTGGCACTGGCTTGGGCACTGGCTGGGGTCCCGGCTCGCACCGGACCGCCGCCGGGCTGGCTCAGGAGCGCGGCATCACCCGCCGCCCGGCCTGGCACTTCGATCCGGACAGCGGCGAGCGCCTGCTCTGCGCCCAGTTCGGCAGCCTCAACCTGACCGGTTTCGGCTGCGCCGATCTGCCCCTGGCCATCGGCGCCGCCGGCTGCCTGCTTCAGTACGTCAAGGATACCCAGCGCGCCGCCCTGCCTCACATCCGCGGCCTGACCACGGAACGCCGGGACGAGGCGGTGATCCTCGACGCCGCCACCCGCCGCAACCTGGAAATCGAGCGCAGCCTCGCCGACCGCCCGGAGCACTGCCTGGCCGGTGTCATAGACCACACCGTCACCCCCATGGGCAGCCGCCTGTTGCGCCGCTGGCTGGCGCGGCCCCTGCGTCACCTCCCCAGCGTCCGCCGGCGCCACGCCGCCATCGCCGAACTGCTGGAGGGTGGCCATGACCGACCCTTGCAGGAGCAGTTGGCCGGCAGCGGCGACCTGGAGCGCATCCTCGCCCGCGTCGCCTTGGGCAGCGCCCGCCCCCGGGACCTGGCGGCGCTGCGCGACTCGTTGGCGCGACTGCCAGCCCTCCAGGCCTTGCTGGCGCCCCGGGAGACTCCCCTGCTGCGTGAACTGGCCGCCGAGGCCGCCACCCACCCCGAGGTCGTCGACCTGCTGCAACGGGCCATCCTCGACAGCCCCCCGGCCCTGATCCGCGACGGTGGCGTCCTGGCCCCGGGCTACGACGCCGAACTGGACGAGTTGCGTGATCTCTCCACCAACGCCGACCGCTTCCTGCTCGACCTGGAGGCCCGGGAGCGGCAGCGCACCGGCCTGTCCAATCTGCGCGTCACCTACAACCGCGTCCACGGCTATGCCATCGAGGTCAGCCGCAGCCAGGCCGATCAGGTGCCCCCGGATTACGTCCGCCGCCAGACCCTCAAGGGCGCCGAGCGCTACGTCACCCCGGAGCTCAAGCGCTTCGAGGACCAGGTCCTGTCCGCCCGTGAGCGCGCCCTGGCCCGGGAAAAGGCCCTCTACGAGGACCTGCTGGAGCAGTTGCGGGCATGGCTGGGACCTCTGCAACTCAGCGCCGCCGCCCTCGCCGCCCTCGACGTCCTCGCCAACCTGGCGGAGCGGGCGCGGACCCTGGACTGGTGCCAGCCGGAGCTGACCGAGGAGCCGACCATCGACATCAAGGCCGGCCGCCACCCGGTGGTGGAAGGGGTCATAGACAGCCCCTTCGTCGCCAACGACCTGCGCTTCGACGCCGAGCGACGCATGCTGGTGGTCACCGGCCCCAACATGGGCGGCAAGTCCACCTACATGCGCCAGACGGCCCTCATCGTCCTCATGGCCCTGGCCGGCAGCTTCGTCCCCGCCGCCGCGGCGCACCTGGGGCCGGTGGATCGTATCTTCTCCCGCATCGGCGCCTCCGACGACCTGGCCGGTGGGCGCTCGACCTTCATGGTGGAGATGGAGGAGACCGCCAACATCCTCCACAACGCCACCGAGCACAGCCTGGTGCTCATGGATGAGATCGGCCGCGGCACCAGCACCTTCGACGGCCTGTCCCTGGCCTGGGCCTGCGGCGTCGAGCTGGCCAGTCGCATCCGCGCCTTCACCCTCTTCGCCACCCACTACTTCGAGCTCACCACCCTGCCGGAGGAGTACCCGGGCATCGTCAACGTCCATCTGGACGCGGTGGAATATGGCGAGCGCATCGTCTTTCTTCACGCGGTGCGCGAGGGCCCCGCCAATCAGAGCTACGGCCTCCAGGTCGCCAGCCTGGCCGGGGTGCCCAAGGCAGTGATCGAGCGCGCCCGCCTGCGGCTGCGGGAACTGGAGGATGCCGCCCAGCGCCACAGCCAACGGCAGTCCGTCCAGCTCTCCCTCTTTCCCATGGAGGACCGTCCCCCCGAGCCCCATCCCGCCATAATCGCCCTCCTCGCCCTGAACCCGGAGACCCTCAGCCCCCGGGAAGCCCTGGACCAGCTCTTTCACCTCCGGGAACTGGCCGCCAGCCCGGCCAAGCCTCCCGCCACTTCTCTTCCCCGCCGGCGGCGCCCCAGGTGAGTGGAACGGCAATAAGCATGGGCGCTTCCGGGTCTTTTGAAAGCTGGGGCCCTGCCAGCACTTCAACGCTTCCGGATCCCTCAGCACCCTCACCCACTTCACCTCCCGAAAACGTAGCTACTTCAGGCGGATACTGAAGGGGATGACGCAACGCGCCTCTGGGAAAAATGGCTTTCCTAAGAAACTTCAGAAACTTCGGCCACCGGTGCATGTTCCAGGACATAGCTGAACGAGTTTCTGCGCCTGCAGGGGCGGGGCGCGGCCCCGGGGGGGGGTGTTTGGCAAAATAGCCTTATCGTGGCCTGCGCAAGTAAGCTAGGATTTTCCAACGGGCGCGCCCAGATGATCCATCTTCAAAATTTCGGAGGACCAGGATGGTCAGGGCGGGCTTTTTAGGCGGCCGCGGATGAAGCCTCCACCTGCGCCGCAGCCAGTCCCACGATGATCCGCTCGAGAGTCCCTGAGAGGCTCCCCGCCCTCACGCCAGCAGGGCCAACATCGCGCACGCATGAGCCGCTGAACATGAAGACCACGCAGACTGAGTTCCTGAAAGCTGCTTTCCGGTCCGGGTTACTGCTGACCACGCTCCTGGTAGTGGTATCTGGAGTCTCGTTAGCCGAGCCCTCCCGCGGCGGCTTGACCGCTCAGGCGGAAGCGCGGATCGCGGCCGACGCTCTCCTCAACAAAGCCAGTCCACAGACCACGATTGCAGTTCAGCCCGAGGATATTGAACGCTATCGGCGGGCATTGGCGGACACTCTGGAAACGGAGCAAAGCGAGGTCGTTCAGGATCTGATTGCGGTGGTCCCTGATCCCGATGCGACCAACTACCGCAAGCTCCACGGGGATGATCTGGCCTGGGAGGACAATCCTGAACCTGCCGATCACCCGCGCGTCCTGGTCGCGGCCGTGATGAGTCGCGAGACCTTCGACAAATACTACCGATCCTTCATCGGCCAGGATTACCAGCTGCAGGTCGGTCTCTGGGTGACGGTCGTCCCTGAACTCAGCAACCACTTCATCGGCAAAAGTTGCCCGCCGACCAGCCAGCGACTGGTGGAGGTGATCGGACTTAATCCCGCACTGGAATATTCCGCCATTGTCGAGATGTGGGTCGATCCGCGCTATCTGTTTCGTCCCGCCCCCGATCCCGAGATCAGTGACCATGCGGCAGAGCTGGCCTATCGCGTGGCAGATCCCGCTACCTGGAGTTTTCCCAGTGACCGCAATCATTTTCTGACCTTCGACCCGAAGGCGCTGTTCCTGAATAACGCCTGGACACCGCAGGCCGTTACCTTCCGCGACTGGTATACGGTCTTGGCCAAGACCCAATACCGCATGGAGGGTGATATCAGCACCTGGGGCTTTCCCTGGACCAGATTGGGCTATACCTACGATTGGGGAAACCCAGACAATCACGTCGGCTTGAGCGAATTCATCCTGCGGATCGATCCTGTTTTAATACATGCCCCGGTCAGAATCGAGCGGGGCTTCACGGCAGACGACACCGAACAGTGGGCACAATATTTTCGTTGCGGTCCGGCGGCCCCGCGCCTGACGGTCAATACGCTGTTTCGCCGCTTACGGCTAGCCTGGAGCCGCTCGCCCGGGGCCACGGGCTATACCGTTTTGTATTCCCCAACGGAGCAAGGCAAGCCCTTTGCGCCACCCTTCACCCACCGCATCGAGGTCGGGAACCGCCACGCCTTAGCGGTCACCTTGCCGCCGGGAAGTGCTTATTTTGTCGCGGTGCAAAGCCATAACGCCCAGGGTCGGGGTGGACTCTCCAATATCGAATATGTTCATGCCGCTCCTGGCCCTTTCATTCCCTGGGGGCCACTTGACCAACCGGGTCCCCGTCCTGGCGAACATGGCCCTGACTGGCCAGGGGATTTACTTGGGTCTTTTAACGAGCCTCTTCCTGACGGGCAGGAATAAGCCTATCGTTCTAGGTACGTCACCGGGAGGCCGGTGAGCCACTTTTTCCCAGCCTCCGTGGATAACCTCATCTGGTCTTGATCATAACTCCGCCCTTCCCGTCATTCCGGCATCCGGCCGGGACGACGACTGAACGGGATAATGATCAAGGCCCCTCATCCCTCAACCCTTGGTATACAGAGAAGACGATGAAATTACCAACCGCTATCGCAATCATGGCCACTGCGGTGCTGATGCCAGCGTATGGCGCGGCGGAGACAGTGCCAGATATGAAGGGTACCTGGGTGACCACTTCGACGGATGATTCGGTGGTCTACGGTCAGTCAGAACATCATCCCGAATCCAACCAGGACACGCTGTTTTTCTCGCAGGGTCCCGATCCCTTTACGCTGACCATCGATCAGCAACAGGGGCGCAGATTTGCAGGGAAATTCTCTACGCCGAGTGCGTCCGAAGTTGTGGTGGGTGTCTTATCCCCCGATCTTCAGTCCGGCGTGATGGCGGCTCATGAAGGTCAACACACCTTCAAGTTGGTGGGCAAAGACCGGATGGAGAAATGCTATACCCAAAGCAGTCCGCACACGGTAGCCGCCTGCGCGACGTGGGTGAAGAAACAATAGCCGCGTAAGCGTAGCGGTCGGGTGGCTAAAGATGGGTCTTGACCGGTAGCCAATTACCAATAGAGTGGGTAATTTCGGCCGGGGCCAGGTGATCGACCTTGAGCTACGGGTGCGGGGCTACGCGGACGAGATGCTGCGGGCCTGCCCCATCACCCCGGCACAGATCAGGGAGGATGAACCGGCTGATTCCCCCTTCCAGGCGCGGGTGCGGGTTCAGGTCCAGGAGACCACCGGCTAAGCCCTAGAGGGCGCGGTGGTGGCCTGCTGGAGTGTGCCTACTCATAGGCATTAAGCGTCTGCAACAGACAGCACGCAGGGGATCACTCTCAGGCCCGAAAGATATCGACCTTGGTCTCCAGGCACTTGCGCAAACTTAGGTCGTTTGCCCCCACTTCGAACCAACTGCCCGGCTTCTGGTAGAAGTCCAGGCCGCGACCGATCTTGATGACCCAGCCGGTGTCGAGGCGAATTTCACGGTCGTGGAGGTTGGGGTTGAGTTGCACCTCCAGTTCGACATCCAGCTCCAGCAGGCTTTGCTTCAGCTCGTCAAGCTTTTCAGCCATGTCGACCACCTGGGTCTTATCGTCGTAGCCGGTGATCAGGCTGATCTTCCTGACGCTGCCGGGCTTGAGCACCGTTTCGCAGAAGCGGACGAAGTTCTGAATCTGGTGTGGCAACCGGATGTAGGGGTCCTCGATAACGACCGTCTTCACGCCCGCCAGGTAGGGGCCAAGGATCGACTCGTAGCTGTAGCCGGTATCGCCATAGAGGATGGTGAAGTGTTGTTCCTTGGGCGCCGCCGGTGGAGGTACAACGCCCGGGGGCGCTGCGGTAGTTGGCGCCGGAGCAAGCGAGGAAGGGGCCCCCGCGGGCGCTCCAGCAACGTCAGTTGCTTGCGGGGGCACCGCGGATTCTCCGCCACCGGTAGTCGCCCGCGGCTCCTGCGGTGCGGCCGGGGGTGAGACATCGGACCTGGCCTGAGTTGCCAACGCGGCTGCGGCCGGGGGTGCGACAGGCGACATGGCGGTGGGCGCTTCATGTCCCCCGCTGGGTTGCGCCACATCCGGCTGCAACCGCCGCCGCCTCGGCTCCTGGGTCGCGGCGGCACCCTGCGACTCCGGGCAATAGACCACCACCTCCTCGCCGCTGGCAGTGAAGTAGGACAGGTTGATCCGTGCGAACTCGTCATCCGGCTTGCGCTTGTTCATCTGTTCCTTGACGCGCCGCCGGCACTCCAGGGCGTAGGCGACATATTCCTCGAACTCGGCATCGCTGGGCGGTCCCTGGGGATGGAGGATCTTGAGAAAGGCGCAGACAGTCTTCTTAATGCCCTTTTCGTCCCGGCCCTCGACGGCCGCGCCAAGGCGCAGGCGCTTGCTCACTTCCTCGTAGCGGTTGGTGTGCTGGAACTGGTGGTGGAAGGCCTCGGCCAGATAGTCGGTGATGAAGCCGTAGCGCGTGGTCAGGAAGTCGCTGCTGTTCTTCGGCATCTCCCAGCCGGGGATGTAGGCGGCGAAGCGGTCCATCACCGCCAGGTCAAACTCGGGGGGCAGGGGTTGGAACAGGTCGTGCTCATGGGAATTGACCACCTGCCGGACCGAGACGTCGATGTTGCCGACGAAGCTCAGGCTGGCATCGGCGATGACCTCGGCCCCGCGGGAAAAGCGGCCGTTGGCCATGAAGTCCTTCATGATCTGGATGGTGTCCGGATCGCGGACCTTGATCCCACCCACCTCGTCGAAGGCGACGGTGTCCCAAAAGCCCACCAGGCCGACCTTGCGGCGCTGGTTGTTGTAAAAGAGCGTGGCCTTGGTGGCCTGGCCGCCGGAGATCAGGGTGGCGTAGGGGGAGAATTCGCTGAAAAAGTAAGACTTGCCAGTGCCGCGCGGTCCCAGTTCGATATAGTTGTAGTTGGCCTCCACCAGCGCCGCCAGCCGGGCGATGAAATGCAGCCGCACCCGGGGTGTGAGCTTGTCCGGTTCCAGCCCCACCGAGCGTAACACCACCGCCAGCCACTCGTCCCGGGTGAAGGCCGCCCGGCCGGCGGTGTAGCGCGCGAAGTCGAAGCGGGTCAGTTGGATCGGGCGCAGGTCCTCGATGGAAAAGGCGTAGTCGTCCTCCTCGATGTCATTGTGCGCCAGGGTCACCTCGGCCCAGATCCCGCCCTCCAGCAGGCGGTCGTTGTCGCGGTAGAACTTTTCGCCAATGGCGATGCGTTGGGAGTTGAAGTTCTCCAGCGCCGCCCAGTGGCGCTTCTCCTTCTCCACGTAGCGCACATGGACCTTGTCGATGAAGCGGTGCCGGCCCTTGGTCGCCACCTTGGACTGGGCGGCATTGGACTCGTCGGGGCGGACATAGTTTTCCTGAAGGGTGGACAACACGGCCTCCATGCCGGCGTCCAACTCCGCCTGGTCATTGCTGGCGCAGAACTTGGCGAGCAGAAACTCCAGGACGAAGGTCGGGACGTTGGTGCCCTTCTTGATCCGGTGCAGCAGGTCCTTGCGTAGCACCTTGCCGTCGAAGGTGTCGTTCAGTTTCTGGTCGAGGGCATCCATCGGGCTCACTCCGTGTAATCGGTTTCGAGGGCCAGTTCACTGCCCTTGGACGCCAGGGCCAGGGTGGTGGGGTTGAGCGCCAGGACGCGAAACTTGCCGCGGAACTCATCGTCCATGCGCAGGGCGATGCGTTTGCGCTGGCCAGGTAGCAAAGTCAGCGTCCGGGTGGCGGGGTTCACCTCGCCACCGGGGCGTGGTTCGCCGACCACCTGGCCCTTGCCGTCTTGGGCCTCCAGCAGGATCTCCAGGCTCAGGTCCTGGGCGAAGATGTCGTCGGCGATCAGCGCCACTTCGATGACCGGCAGGCGGGTGGTGATCCGCTTGGCGCCCTGCTTGTAGCTGAGTTCGACCAGCACCTTACGCGCCTCGGCGGGGGAGCGGGTATCCAGGCGCGCTACCAGCACCGGCACCACCGCCTCCGCCAGGGAGGCCCCGCCGTGGAAATACAGATGGCCGGCGCGGTAGGGGGCCATGCTACGGGGCATGGCCACCTTGGCGAAGTCGCCCCGGATGCCGACCTTGTCCGCGCTGACCACCAGGCTATGACTATCGCCCGTGCCGGCCCCCAGCAGCAGGCGGTCGTGGGCGTTCACCGGCCAGGTACCCTGGGGCTTGACGCAGACATCCCCCGCCTCGGCCTGGGCGTTGAGGAAGAAGCCGTGATCGGTGACGATGACCGCCTCCTGGAAGCCCAGGCCGCGCAGCTTGTGCAACGCCACGCGGATCAGCTTGAGGGTGCCGGGGATCAGACCGAGGGTCGTCTCCGGGTTGCTTTCGAGCTGGCTGTCGATCTCGGTGGAGCGCAGGACCAGCAGGTCGACGGTCGGCGCGAGGCGGGGCGTGCCGCGCACGAAGTCATTGAGCGGCCGCTCGGCGAAGCGGTCACCGTAGCGCTGGGCCAGGACGTTCAGGCGCTGGGTGACATTGCTCAGGGGCACCCCCGCCAGCTTGGGCACGAGGGCGTCGTTCTCCAGCGCCAGGGTCAGGCCGGCCCGGGCACCGGGCAGCAGACTGGCCATGCCCACCGGGGTGATGGTGGGCAGTTGCGCGTAGGCGGCGCGCAGCTCGACCGGCCCATCCTCCGCCAGCAGCTTCTCCAGGGTCACCCCCAGCTCGTAGCGCAGGGCGTCCACCAGCAGGTAGGCCACCCGGTAGCCACGCTCCTTGAGGCGGTCCGCCACCAGGCCATCGAAGACCTCGGCATTGGCCAGGCGCCCGGCGGGCGGCCAGCCCGCCAGTTCGAGGTGCTTCATGAACAGGCCTTGCACCTTCTCCGCCAGACGGCGATAGCGCGCCCGGGCCTGGTCGATCACGTCCCGCAGCAGGCCATAAGGGTCAAGGAAGTCCCCCGCGGCCTGTTCGAATTCGCGTTGCAGCCGGTCGGCTTCGCGCAGGCTGCCCAGGTAGAAGTCGAGCAGCTCGGCCTGGGAGCGGCTGTGGGCCGGCAACTGGCGCTCATAGTCCTCGCAAGCCTCCACCAGGCTCAGGCCGGCGCGGATCAGGTCCCACTGCGCCTGGCTTTCGCCCTTGCCCAGCCACACGGAGTTTTGTTGCCGGGTCAGGACGCGGCGGGTGGCATCGGTGTCGCCGCTGGCAAGGCCCTGGATGGCGGCGCGCAGGAAGGTCCGCTCCTCGAAGGGGAAGGTGTCGCGCACGCCCAGGTCGTCGATGGCGCCGCAGAGATCGCTCAGGTTGAGTTCCGCCTCAATGGCCTCGGCCCGCTCGATGTAGGTGGCGCAGATTTTTGGGTCGCCGCGCAGCCGGTCGCAGACATCCTCGACGATGGGCCGCGCCTCCAAGGGGGCATGCGGCACGCCCTGTAGGGTGTCGGGCAAGGCAGACGGCAGATCAAACACGAATTCGCTGAACAGCACGTAGCGCCACAGTTCGTCCGCCAGGGCGGACCAGGTCTTGCCGCGGGTCTTCAGGCTCAGGCCCAGGGTAGCGCGAAGGAAGTCACGCGCCTCCTGGGACCAGTCCTCTTGCTCCTTAAGCGCCTTGGTCTGAAGGGTATTGGGCGCCAGCAGCGCGGCGAGGATTTCGCGGGCTGATTCAACCCGCAGCGTCGCCCGGAGCTGAGGCCAGCTCACGCCTCCGCCGATGGCGTCGATGACGGCGAAGCTCGGCCCGGCGGGAGCGCGGGCAAAGACCTGGCGGATCGCGGTGGCGTGGTCCGGTCGGGCGCGCAGGCACAGGCTCAGGTAATCATCCCCATCATCGTGGGGGAAGATCGCTCCGCATTCGATGTAGAGGGCAAAGGGATCGACCTGCTTCTGTTCGTCGGTTTCGGGGCGCTTGGCCGGGACATAGATCAGGACCCCCTCCAGGGGGGACTGGGGCTGTCCCACCTCGCGCAGGGCCAGCAGCGCGGCCTCGCGGCTTTCAATGCTGCTGACGGAGGCATCCACCACCCGCACCTTGTCGCCGGCCAGGTCGTGGCACTGCTCGCGGAAGCGCTGGTCGGGATCGTACACCACCAGGCAACCCGCCTGTTGCAGGCGCGGGCGCAGGACGCTTTCACGGATGAATTCAGCGATGCTCATGGCCTGATCCCGAGAATCATGGCGTTGTTCCACGCAACGAACGCATGGGAATTTCGGTGACGCGAAACATGGGCTTGTCCGGCTTTTCGCCCGAAACGAATTCATCCACGTGGGCGTTGATGGCGATGGCGATATGGATAGCGTCCATCGCCGCCAGGCCATGACGTTGGGCCAAAGCCTCTGCCTGTTCCAGCACGGGTAGTTGCCAGGGGACGTGCTCAGCGCGCCCGAAAATATCGTGGAAAAACTCAATCTCCAGCTCGTTCCTGAAGAAAAGCGGTTTTGGCATCACCTCCAACCACAGGGCGTCACTCACGACCAGGTGACGCGTCGGATCATCCAGAATCTCAAGGGCCTTGAATCCGGCATCGTCTTTTCCATGCCAAGCCGCAATGAGCAGATTGGCATCGATGTAGGTGCGTTTAGTCATTGGCCACCCCACCACGACGCTCGCGCACTTCGGCGTCAATCTCTTCCCAGTTGAGCAGCTGGCCGCCGGCGCGGATATGGGCGCGGCGTAATGCAATCAGCTTGCGGCCCAATTCGGTGCGCGGCTGGTAACGGTCGACGACGGCGTCGCCGGTGGGCCGTTCAGCGTCCGCCTCCTGACCTTCCGATGAAGACTGAATAGGCGGCGATGAATGTTGTGGCCATGAGGAGGGCGCATCGGGCAGTACCGTCACCACGACTCGCGCGCGTACCACCCCCGGCAGTTGTTCCAGTAAATGCACAACTCCTTTGTCATAAATACCTTCAACGCTCGTCAACATGATTTGACCTCTTGAAGTAACCCATTGATGCAATCACCACCAGGGGAACCTTGTCGCTCACAAAACGCCCAGCGGTGAGCCACTAACCGGTTTGTTGCGCATTCATGATCCACAAAATGCCTCATGTGCCTTTCGCCTGGCGACCGCGAGTCCTTTTGGGCATGGCTTCAGGCTCGATGTACAAGTGCTCCAGGCCATGGGCGATGGCCAGCGACTTGTCGGTCCGACATTTGTGCCGTACGCGCTCGGGCCAGTAGGCCATGGCCAGGTGCGCCCAGTCGTAGTCGCCTTTTTCCAGTTTGGCCCAGGTGTCCTTGAGGACCTTTTGCCAGGGTTTGTGCCGGAACAGGGGCCAGAGGGGCGCGGCGCTGATCTGCACCCCGTCGTCGTGGTGGGGCTGATAGCCGGGGGCGAGCTGGAGCAGGGTGTCACGCAACTCGCTCAGTTCCCAATGGAGGGCTTGCAGCGTCGCGAACCGCTTCTCGTCGTCACGGGTGCGGGCCGTCCCCTGGGTGCGCAGCGCCGTCACCTCCGCGCCGATCTGGCTGAGCTTGGGCTCGATGAAGTCGTTGATGGCGGTGTAAAGCGTCTGGCTGGTCAGGCTGGGGTAGTAGAGCCAGAGGGTGTAGCCGCCCGCTGCGGTGGACAGCGGCCAGTAGATCGGCGCCTTGCGGCGGCTCTTGGAATAGCGCTGCAAATGAAAGGGGAAGAACTCCCGTTGCAGCCGGCGGCGGGTGTCGGTGAGCAGGGAACGCGGATCGCTGGCCATGGGGCTGCGGCTGCTGGGCGCCGAGACTTTGCCTGGTTCTGACCGCCCAGTGGTGAAGACGGTCTCCAGCACGCCTTCCACCAGCCGCGCCAGATCCTGCGGGTGACCGGGGTCGTCCACCAGGATGCCAGCGTGGGTGTGAAAGGGGGTCGCGCCATCGGGCAGCATGCCGGGACTCTTCGCTGGCAGCGGGTCAAAGGGTTCCGGCTCGGGTGGCGCGGCGCGTTCGCCGGTGGCCAGGCGCCAGTCGAAGCGGCCGAAGGCCACGCCGACGGCCCAGCTCAGCAGGCCAGCGCTCTGGTCGATCGGGGCGGCATGGTCTTCTTCGTCCTGGTCGTCATCCGCGGCGCTGGCCTCGGTATCGCCTGGCGTCGCTCCGCCCTGGCTGGCCTGGGCGGCCGCGCGATCGGCGGGGGAAAAGCCATAGAGGTCGAAAGCGATGGCATCGATCTCGGCCTGGAGGCGCGCCAGCTCCGCCTCGATGGCGGGCGGGTCATAATCGCCCAGGCGGTGGCTCAGGGCGGCGGGGAGCAGGAAGGCGTGGGAGGTTTCCTCGACGGTGTCCAGCGTGCGCTTCAGCGACCATGCGCGGCGGGCCAGGGAGGCAAGGGTGGCTTGATGCTCGGCGCTGAGATCGGGCACGGGGGTCTGTTGAATCAACCCCACCTCGAAGGATTGGGCCAGTTCGACACGCGCTAACTGTACTGATACGAGTATGCCAAAAGCTTTGCTGTTGACCAGCGCACACAGCGCCAACAAGGTATCGAGCGCATCGTTGGGCACGAAAATAGCCGGCCCTTTGTCGGCAAAGATGCAGCCTTGCGGCATGACGCGGAAACTGAGTCCATTGGTGCGCCGCGGCCAGGTCAGACCGGGGCGGAAGTAAAAGTCTGGGTTATGAAGTTCTGCTTTCCAGTGTGGGCTCCAGCCATGCGCAGATCGATAATCACTGACAAATCTCTTGGCTTCAATTCCGTTATTTTGCCAGCGTATTACTAGATGAATATCCGAAAAGAAAGGTGAAAAATTTCCGCCCTTTGCAAAAGAATTATATCCCTCATTGGTTGAAATAATCTCCCAATAAAGACGTAAAAATCTCCCATCATCTTTTGTTGATGCGCCAATGACAGCTAACCGAGAATCAGTTTGCAAAGGTGCAAAGTTAGCAAAAGCTGAACGGACATTGTTAGAAATCCAATAAGCAAAAGGCTTACCTGGCACAGTGTCGAAGGCATCTGGCGTGACTTTGAAAACGCGAGGGTCGCCGTTTTCCGTCCGCCGACCACTGATCACTGACCGCTGATCAATGACCACCGGCCCCTGACCAGCCTCTCCCGCCCTGTACCTTCCGCATACCTCCCCCAGCGCGGCGGCCTTGTCGGCTTCGTTCAATAAACGCAAGAACAGGCTCATCGCAGACTCCCCCCTTCATTACCCCCTTCGTTACCTTTTCTCTTACCCCCTTCATTACCCTCATTTGGAGGTAATGTTTTCCCTCCATGGCCGCCGCCCCGCGACCAGAGGGCGCCCGCCCCACGGCCGGCGCAGGTGACCGCGCCGCTTTGCTGCTGCTCGCGCAGGACGTGGCGCGCCATATCGCGGCTGACCCCCGGGCACATCCGTTCCAGTTCGTTCAGCCGAAAGGCCCGACCAGGACGGGAAAGCAGGTGGTCGATGCCCTGGATCACCTGCTCGCGTTTCTCGCCCCGGGGCGCCTTGATGTCGCCCACCCGGTCAACCAGGTCAAGGTAGGCGGTCTTCATGATGGAGAGGATGTAATGGATGTAGGGCCAGGGGTTGTGCCGGCCCTCGTGCCAGCCTTGCGAACTGTGCTCCAGGGTTTCGTAATAGCAGTCCTGGTTTTGTTCGACCAGACGTTCCAGGCTGATGTAGCGACCGACCTGGCCCCGGGTCTGGGCATGCAGGCGACGGATCGTCTCGTTGTCGATGGGCAGGCCCTCGGCGTTCTGGTGGATCAAGGTCAGGGCATCGCGGTAGCCGCGAACTTCTTCTTCGTCCCGGTCACGAAACAGGGGCTTGGGCGCGATCAGGATGTCGCGAAGGCGTTGGGGATCGATGCTGACCCCTTCGATCCGATTCGAGGAGACCGCGCTCTCGATGAGGGCGGATTCCCTCAGCGCCTTGAGCCGTTGGGGGGATTGCCGGGTGTAGAGCTCCTGCTTGCCCCGAAATTCGCCCAGGTCGTTGAGATACCAGGCGGTACCAGGCTCGATGGGCAGGCGGTTGAGGGCAAAAAGGCGAAGGGTCGAACTCATGCGCGTGGCGGGTGCATCAGTGTTTTTGCAGGACGTAAGCCGCCGCCTCGACCATCGCGTCGTCCATGACGCCATGGCCCAGGTCGGCCATGACTTCGGGCTGGGCGATGCCCAGCACCACCTCCTCGCGCCATTTCTGGAAGCTGGAGAGGAAGAAGCAGGTGCGGGAGGTGATGGCGCCGAGACGGCCGCCGGGCCGCAGCAGCTCCAGACCCCGTTCGACGAAGATCGCCAGCAGGTCGTTCTTGCCGCGGGGATAGGCCCTGGCAAGCGGGTCCTTGGTGCCAGCGGCCAGGGCACCGAAGGGCGGGTTCATCACCACCACGTCGAAAACCTCCCGACAGAGGTCGATGAGCCGCAGCCCGTGCAGGACGTCCCGGGCGAAGAGCCGTCCCTGATAGCCGGAGGGGGCCGCCTGGCCAAAGGCGGTCAGGGCCCCGCGCAGGCGCACCTCGGCCTTGAGCCACTGTTCCATGTCGGCCGTCTGGAAGAGGGGGCCATGCTCGCCATAGACCGCGCGGATCAGGCGCGGCAATGCGCGCTCGACCTGGAGCAGGACGCCCAATTCAGGCAAGCCCGTGAGGAGCCGCAAGGTCCGGTCGAACAGTTCGGCGTCGCGTTCATCCAGGTGGGCGGCGACTTGCTGGCGCAGGTCCAGTTCCCCCGGCGGCGCGGTGGCGGCGATAACCTGGCCTTGCCCGATGGCGGGGCGGTCCCTGGCCTTGACCCCGGCCTCGTGCCAGGCCCGCTGGGCCCGCAGCCACAGGGCCAGGGAGGCGATCTGGGCGGCCCGGGGGTCGATGTCCACGCCATAGAGGTTGTGCTCGATGATCAGGCGGGGGACGTCGCGGAGAAAGGCCGCTTCGTCCGGGTAGGTGTGGCACAGGGGCGGGAGTGCTCTCCCACGCTCCGCTGTGTCCCCCCTCGCCCCTGACCCCTCACCCACCCGGGGCGGGGGGACAGCGAGGGAACCCGGGCCCTGCCGTTGTTCCCAGGCCCAGGCTTCGCGATAGATTTCGACGAACAGATCGAAGGCGTAAAGCCCGAAGTGCATGGAGCCGCAGGCCGGGTCGAGCAGCTTGAGGGTACGGGGGTCGCGGACGCTGGCATGGCCATCGCCCCTTTCCTCCGGCGTGACCAGCAGGTACTGGCAGCGGTCGCGCAGGCACGTTTGCCCGTCGGTGGCGTTGAACCAGAGGCGGCCCAGGGTGTTGTCCACCAGGAACTCGACCACGTAGCGCGGGGTGAAGAACTGGTTGCGCACCGCCAGTTCGCGGCTGTTACGCGGCGCCTGGCTGGCCTCGCGCATCGCCTTGCGCTCTTCCTTGGAGTTGAAGTACTGATAGATCCAGCCGATGGTTTCGTCCTCGCTCCATAGCGGGGCGAGGTCGGGGGCGTCGATCAGGTCCAGCACCTGGAGCAGGGCGGCCTGGCGGGGGAAAAGCCGCCCCTGGGGCGAGTAGCGATCGAACAGGGCCGGCAGGTCCTGGGCCAGCTCATCGAAGACGCTGAACAGATAGACGCGATAGGCGTCGCCGGTCTCCCCCAGGGCGGTGCCGGCCAGGCGGGCGTAGAGCTGGAAGCCCTTGGCCTGGAAGCCGTTGCCTACCGACTCGACCAGCAGGCCCCGCGCCTCGGCCATGCGCAGGGCGGCCAGGCGGTTGAGCACGGTGAAGGCCTGCTCGCGGAGGATGCGGTCCAGCCCCTGGGCGGGGTTGCCGTCACCGCTGGCGGTGTAGTGGGCCAGGGTGTCGCGCAGGATGCGGGCGGTTTCGCGCTGGGCATCGTTGATGTGGCGCAGGCTGGTCAGTGCGGCGACAGAGCCCGCCTGCGGGTCCATGCCATAGTCGTTCTGAAGCTGGCGGGTGAACTCCTCCTCCAGCACGCGGCGCGCGTCGGTGACGATGCGCTGGAGACGGCTGCGGGTGGGTTGGTCAAAGGCCATGAACTAGCGTGCTCCCGTGTCGTAGCCGGCCAGGTCACGATCGAGAGACCAGATCAGCACGCGCGACAGGGAATGACGAGCACGGGTCCTTTCCCATTCCTGAATGATGGCAAGGTCGCTGAGGCTGATACCTTCGGTCGTTTTATCCGGTGCCTTATTGCGTTTTGCATAGTCGGGAAATTCATTCAGCCAGGTCGAAAAGACCGTGCTGTCAGGAAAATAGGTGGTGCGATAGGGGGCTTCGCCATTGATGGCGTTATGCACGTCGGCGACTAACTTGACCGCAAAGCGGTAGCGCTGGGCTCCATCGGGCAAGCGGGAAACCTGGTTGCCCGCTTCCCATATCGTGGCCATGGGCAGTAAAAAGTGGTCCCCGTTTTGCACTCGGTCGGTGAATAAATCCAATACGGCGGCACGATCCTGGTTTCTGCCAGGTAGATTGAGTACGTTCAAATACACCGACGTGTCCAGCAACACGATATCACTCATTGCTGGCTCCCGAACGTATTCTGGTTAACCAGTCGAGGGCTCGCTGCTTGCGTGCTTCGCCGGTGGGGTGGTGCTTGACGAATCGCTCCAGAGCGCCCGATGTCATAAGGTGGCCCGGGGTTCCTTGGGCGATCAGCTCCGGATAATCCGGCACGTCGGCCAGGCGCACCAGTCGGCTGGAACCGTCATTCCTGTCTCGGTAACAGAACACCACATTGGGGACGGCGGAATCTGGCAAGGCGTCCAGCATGGCCGGGTTATGGGTTGACAAGAGAACACGCAAAGATCGTTCGCTAGCAATCCTTTGAATTTCATGCAGCAAATGGTGCGCGCGGCTGGGATGTACCCCATTGTCGATTTCTTCGATGACCACTAGGCTGCCTTCAGGCGCGGACAACATGGCTGCGGCTATCGCCAGCACACGCAAGGTGCCATCCGAGAGTAGCGAGGCGTCATATTCCTTGGCCAGACCCCCAAAGGTTTCCGTAAGCTTGAGCATCACGCCGCCGCGCGGTTCCTCCAGGAACGACAGGCCAGCGATATCCTGTTCGGGCAGGCTCTGGATGAAACTGAGAATGGCGGTACGGTTGCTGGCAAAGGGTTCGCTCTCCGCCCGTTCTCCACGGCCCCAGAGGTTGAACAGCACCGAGGAAACATTCCGCCCGTTTCCCTGCAAGATGGCATCGGAAGGAAATGCATAGTCACGCATTTGCGCCGGTACGGGGTCGAGGAACAGCATGGCCGCCAGCCATTTCTCCAACTCCTTGACTACCGGTGGAATGCGCTCGCGCGAGGCCCTATGCGATACGTCGAAAGTGGCCGGACTGGTGAGCTGGGTAAATATCCCCGTCTGGTCGGTGCAAGTCACATGGGGTTTGTTACATCCCTTGGCGAAGTTGTTATAGGCAATGCCAACATCGGTACCTTGACCGCTGGATGGCTGATCCAAGGTATAAAGGGGGACGGAGGCACCGGCATGTGTCAGCGTTTCCGCTCCAATGTGCAGTCCATCCGTCCGCCGGTTGATCCGCATGGACAGTCGATTCCACTCGCCAGCACTGGTCTCGACCCCCAGGCCAAAGAACTCCCCGCGCTGGAAGGCTAAATCGTCCACGGTTCCGCGGACGAGGCGCTCCCCGCTCTGCACCGCGTATTGGATTGCCGATAACCGCTGACCTTGAGCAAGCCAGGACAGCAGGCGTAAGCCTTCGATGACATTACTCTTGCCGGAGGCATTGGCACCGATCAACACCGTCAAGGGAGATAGCGGGAGAGTCGCGTGTCGATAACTTTTGAAGTTTTCCAGGGTGATCGCAGTCAGCATGGCAACTCCCCCTTCAGGACAAATGAAATCGCGATCTCAGCGTGGGATCTCTGAATCTGACGGGCGTATTTCTCCTCCAGCAGGAGGAGCGTACCCGTGACAAAGCGCTGGAGGCGGATTCTGGTTGCTTGATCAAAAGCCATCAATCGAGTCCTATTGTTCCGTGTCCGCTTGCGGTGAGCCTGGTGCTTGCCAGTCCTGAGTAAAATGAGTGCGTAGATTCTCAAGGATGGGGGGTAACGCAGCTCTACAAGTCACACCCAAATAGGTGGCTGCCCGTGTGGTGCCTACGTAAAGGTATTTGTCGAACAGTTCCGGGTGCTTTGCAGCAAGTTGGTCAATGCCAACAAAGAACACAGCCTCAAACTCCAGTCCCTTGATGTGCTGAATGTCGAATACGCGGACATTGCTTTCTTGACCAACAGCCTGCCCCTCGTGGCAGGCAATGACCTGGATGTTTTGTTCAGACAGTGTGGCGTTCAGTGCCTCGGCGACCGGCGCCACGTCGTCTTCGGTGTTGACAAAGATGGCTATAGAGGGCAACTGGCCGACAAAGCTCTCGATCTCACGGATGCGATCAGCCAACCAATTGACAACAGTTTCTATGTCCTCGGCATGCTCGCGCAAGGCCGGTGCGACTCCAGCACAGTCAACATGGTTGGGTAGGCTGACCTTAGGGTCGGTGCCACCTACCTCTCGAATCATTGCACGGGCTAAATCGTTCAGTTGCATGCTTTGCCGATAGGAGACGGTGATCTCTTTGATGCCGAGATCGGCAAAGATCCACTTCAAATCTTCAACGGAGCGTGCCCCCCAGGTTGTGAGGCGCTGGTTGAAATCGCCACAAGCAAAAAACGAGCGTAGCCGGGGATTGGCCAGTGCGGCCATGGAGGCGAGTTGAATAGGCGAGAAGTCCGTCGCCTCGTCCACCAGAATTTGGTTGCGGTAATGGTTAAGGACCGGCTGGAGCGATGACCAAGCGGGGTTGTCGATCTCACGGAGAACAGTGGGTCGGCTAATCAGGTCACTCGCAGTACGCAGGATGGCGAGCAGCACAATATCAAGTTCAAGCGGATGAATATCGCGTGCCTCGAAGCCCTCTCTTTCATACCAGCCATCAGCCTTCTGGCGTTCGCGACGGAACGTCCGGTAGCGTTTGGGGATGCCATCCAGGTAGCGCTTGACCGGGTTTACAAAGCGACGTGCGTTAATCTGCACAAGTAAGCTGGCGCCAACCTCGGCGCGATCAGCCTCCGAAAGGCCGCGATCTCCCAGCCACTCGATGATTTTGCCGACGCGTGACGACTTGCTGACTGTCCGCTTGGCCGCAACTGCCCGGGCTTGGGTACGGACAGCTTGCATGTAGGCGTTGAGTGCGGCGGCGCGACCCGTACGTGGTACTGCAACATCCTCTTCCTCATCGATATCAAAGTCGTCTTGCTCGTCGGTGTCTGATGCTTGGGTTTGCTGTAGACCATCGATGAAGCGTGCCAACTCATCCAGGAACGAGCGGTTGCGGTTGAGTTGCAGATTTAGCGCGGCCCTGATTTTGGTGTCCGTGGCATCCTTACGACCAGTGACGAAGGCCTGTACCTTAGGGAGTTCAGCAGCCAGCCCCCCAAAGGTGGAAGCCCATGGGCTGTCAGCCGCCTGTTCCAGAATATGTTGCAGGCGCGCCCCCAGGCTTTGGACATCTGGTGTCTTGGCATCATGGAGCTGGGTGGCCGCTTCATGCAGATCTTGCACAAAGGCGTTATGCTGCCAGGTGTTGAAGTCATCAAACCACTGGATAGGGTGATCCATTGCCTTTGTGGTCAAACTTGGCAGGCCGTCCTTCAGAACATAGGTGCCACCCCCCGTGGACGTTCTAAGCACGCCAAACGCATTCCTCGCCAACTCACGCCGATAGTCCTGCCAGGTTCTGATGCGCAGATCAGAGGCGGGTACCCCTTCACGCGCGAAAGCCTCCTTGAGGTATTGCTTGAGCAATTCAGTTGGCGTGAACATCAGCCAGCTATGAGCATGGGCAGGCCCTTGGGCCGTTCCTACCATCTCGACCAGTCGCTTTTCGCCTTCGTCCAAGTAGGCGGTGTCGAGTTTTTGTCCCAGACGTCGGATCAGGGTGGTGGTCTTGCCCGTACCCGGAGGGCCGAGGATCAGAAGTCGATTGTCAAGTGGCAGACGGAAAATTTCGTCCTGGTACCGATCGAGAATGGGCTGATCCCTCAGTCCCATCTTATTAATGACGCTACGACGCCTGCCTGAGATGATGTTGGATCTGATAGTCTCTTCAGCCAGCAATTGGCCTAAGAGATCTTCGGTGCCTAAGTTGCCAGTAACCTCGGTCAATAGCGCGCGGAGCGATTGGATGGTGAGTGGGCCGAGATTCTCCGCTTCAACCAGGGTATCGTGCGAATCCCAGCCGTCGGCCTGCAAGGCGGGTCTGAGTTGGGCGCGCTCTAAGACTTGGACAATTGTGCCATCTGGAAGTGTGAAATCTTCCCCAACCGCCACGGACGCCAATTTCCCGACTGGAGCAAGGTAACTGGCAAAATTGGGAAAGCCTGAGATTGGGGTGGTGCGGCAAATGTAGTAGGTACGCTCCTCGCCGTGCCGCCCTGCAACTACGATGCGGGCAATAGCGGGCTCCGCTGCCAATGCCAAATAGCTCTCTTGGTTAGCCTGATTGATCTTATCCAGTTCATGGATGGCCAAGCCGGACGTCATGGTATTAATGCTCGCCAGGGCATCAGACCCGAGCTTTCGCCCATCCTGAAGTTTATTCTTGGCCGCAGCAGCAATGCTATCGAACCGTTGTAGCACTTCGTCAGCGACGTGGTCGATGTGTTGTCTTGATTCTTGATTTAGCACCACGGGTTATTCCTTTTTCGCGTTAACAATGAACTTCAGGGCACGCCACCCAGTCTTGCCTTGTTTATTGGTCCGCTTAATGGCCAGGCAAGCGACGTCGTACTGCTGGCCGGGAGTAAAAGCCACAGCCAGGGGTGGAGGAACGAAGACGTCCTGCGTGCCCGCGCGGAGGAAAGCAAAGTCCTTACCCTCATGCCGAACCAACTGGCCGGAGAACGTTTCGCACAGTCCCGGCAACACCGTGGCATGCGATACCTGCCAATCCAGGGCTGGACCATTAGGGTCAGCTCGACCAACCTCTACCAGCATGCCGGGGGAAAGTTCCGCAATTTGAGGAAATATGCGATGCGGTAGACCTACACCAGAATCGGCGCCGGTTGCCACGTAGCTAAGTCCTTTTTCAGTATTGATGTGGTCAATGACGCCCCGGATGTACGTGAGATTTGGACGATCCAACGCCTGAAGTAGGGCCCGGGCAGCAGCTTCCATTTGGGGCAGTGGTTGTAGGCTGTTGTTGGCGACCGCCTGGTGGTACCAGTCACTGGTAAGTAGTTGTTGCAGATCTTGCGTCACTTTTAAGCCATTTTTTTTGCGATACTGCAATGCCAGGCTCACCTGCTGAGCTGCCTCGTTGAAACGGTACAGAAGGGCGAGGCGCTGTGCCAGGTGAATGCGTACTTTTGCTACCTCCTGCTCCTCCCGGGCCAATTGGGAGGCATAGATGTAGCAAGTAAGTGAATCCTCTGGTTGTCCAACTTCCAATATTTTGCCCAGTAGCGCCCAGGACCAGGACACCCGAGATTGGCGCCGCAGAACCGGTATTAGTCGTTTAATTGCCTGTTCTGATTCGCCATTAACCAGATGTAACTTGCTACGGTAGTAATTGAGCCATTGATCATTAGAGTCCGCTTCCAGCGCCTCCTCCAAAATCCCCTTACCCCACTCAATCAAATCTAGATTCGCTTGCGTGTCAGCGGTCCTCGCCACTGTTTCCCGGCAGATAGCGTGTATAAAGCGTTTCTCCAAGCTATCCACGGTATTGCCCTGTGCATTGACGAAAGGCTTCCTGTCATCTTCGGAGAAAACATGGGTACCCGCCCAGTGAGCAAAACCGAGAAACTCATGCCATTCTCTAGATACTTTGCATGCCAGGTTGAGCATCTGGGAGAAGGCACTGTCACCACGTAGGTCTTTAGCCATACGCGCAAACTCGTGCATATAGGGTGATAGCTGGCTCGCTAACGCCGCGGGGGGCAGCAGGTTTGTCTCGTAACGTTCGATGAGGAGTTTTGCATGGTCATATAGAACCCATGCATAGGCACGCAGAAACCATATGTCGTTAGTGTTTTTGGGATACTCAGCCCTTGCCATCGCCAAGGCGTCAGCATGACGCTTTTGCCTACGCAGGGTGAATATCTCACTAGAACTCACGACAGGTTTACCTTATGCACCGTCATTAGATTCTGTACTTCATCAAAGAGCCCATTGCTACTTCCCGATCCACCCACTTCCTGGGCAGCCGTCCATGAAAAGGATCTGTCATAGGTGAAATCGATATCACCTTGTCGGTAATCATCAGCAAAGCTCACTCGAAGCCGATATTGCATGAGCTTATACCCAATGCGGCGAATCTTTGAGTCACCAATGGCATTATCCAGGCCATCGAGAAAATCCTGTACAAATGGGGCTGGTTGTTCAGCGCTTGGAGAGTTTGCGAGTGCTCGAAGCGAAGTTAGAGCAGCATCTGCCAGTTGACTGTCGGATACGGCACCGGGAACGGACCCACTTTTACCTACATGGAATTTGGCGTTGTAGTAGTACTGGACCATGGCACGTTTGCCATTGCAAAGGAGGGTATAGCGCTCGCAATACTGTAGATGTTGCAGTTGTTCAACTACAATGCCCTGTGCCCCCCACACCCGACGTAATTGTTGGTGAATTTGCATCAGGGGGGCAATGGCGGCTGTGAATGTAAGCCGTTGCCAGTCAGGATCATCAATAAGGGATTGAAAGCTTGACTGACCCGCGATTGCAGATGTACGAGCAGAGCTTCCCCAATCAATGGTACTGACTGGGGTGAAGTCGGGGGGGTTAACGATGATCAGTTTCTCTGCTGCACGGGTGATCGCCGTGTAGGCCCAGCGGAAGAATGATGCGTTGCGTACTCCGGCAATTGACTCAAAATCGACAATGACTGTATGCCATTCGCCCCCCTGGGCCTTGTGACAGGTCATGGCATAGCCGTACTTAACCTGAAGTGCGTTGAAGTAAGGGTCATGGCGGATGGCACGGCGAAATTCAGCCGACCGGGGGTGCAAGTCAGGGTGGCGCTTCCGAAAGTCCACCAGCAGCGCCCTCTGCTCCAGCGGAGTTAACTCACGATGAGGTGAATCCAGAAGATTTTCCAGTACTTTACAGAGTGTCTGGATGCAACCGCCATCAGCACCACGAACCGCCAAGGTGACATCTCGGAACCGCAACTTAACGGAGTGTCCGCCTTTGAGCGCTACCGGCACACATTCCGTATCTGCCCTCACCTGGATGACCTTGACCAGATCGCCATTCGTCAGTGGACAAGTGGTGGAATTTTTATTGACGAGCAGCGTTTCACTTACCTGGATGGGCAGGCTCGCATCACCCCAGCGCCGCTCACGAATGTTGCGGTTATAGTCCAACGCAGTGGCGTTGGAGTACACGACTGCAACATTGGTTACCTTGGTTTGCAAACCCTGTACGATCAGATCGATCGCTTTACTGGTATCGACCTGCTCAATTTCCTGCCCATTTGGCTGAAGAGAAAAGGTATTGAAGCATTCTTCCAGCATCGCATCGCGCAAGTCCGTAGCGCGTTCGAGGATGGCGCTGCCTTGTGCCTGGCGCATTACTGTTTTCAGATCGAACGAATTGACCTGTAGATGGTATTCTTCTTTCAGATAGGCGTCTGACAAGGCTGGCGATGTACTCTCCCCAACGGGGGGGAGCTGAGCAGGATCGCCAACGAAGAGCAGTTTGGTAAGGTGATCTCTGGGGCGACCGGGTCTATTTAGGCGCGCAAAGGTCACGATATCCTTAAGAAGTCGGCCAGAACCAAACTGCATCACATCGCCTTGGTTCTCCTTATCTCCGACCATTGAGGATTCGTCGATCACAAACAAGGATACGGTCGCTTCTTCTTCCTTAAGCGGAAAAATCATCCGGATGCCAGGATCGTTGGCCGTCTCAGCCCCTTCATGCACCTCGACCCAGGTCAGCGTATAAATCGCCCGATGGATAGTTGAACTTTCATAGCCCAGCTTTCCACTTATCTGTTTGATCTTGTTGCCGAGGATGCGGGCGGCCCGACCTGTTGGTGCCAAAAGATGGCAGGAAAGATTCATCTCCTCAAGGGAATCAACCAGTTTGGCAATCAGCGTTGTCTTACCGGTCCCTGCACTACCACGCAGAATAAAAGCATCTAGCGAGTCGTCACGGAGGAAAGATCTAATGGTATCAAGCGCTTGAGACTGCTCGCAGGTCAGTTGTGTTGACATCCCTTGTAGCCCTCAACCACCATTTAGTACATAAGTGATCTTAGCCGCGGCATAGAGACCAAGTTGTGCCTTGGTTTTCAATATCCACTGGATCAGCGCGCCGATCTTCGCAGCAGTGCGTGGAGCCTTGGCAGGGTCCGGCAGCTTCATGGAACCGGCCAGGCGAGTGTAAGTTGTAACACATTGGCTGGGATTCCATGGTCCACACTCGGCCGGCAGGTCCTGCGCCACGGCCGTGGGCAGGGCGGGCAGTCGGTAAAGGCAGAAAAGATTGGGTTGGTCAAAGGCCATGGATCAGTGGCAATTCCAAGGTGAAGCCCAGTCGTTGGGCGTTGCGGCTCTGATTACGATCCAAGGTCGCGAAGCGTTGCAGGTCCAGTTCCTGGGCCACGGCAAGATGCAATGCATCCGCCCCCCGCAAGCCATGCTGATGGTCGTCGACCAAGTCCGCGGCGATGCGATAGGCCAGGCGTGTGACCGGAACCAAGGTCATGCCACCAGCGGTGAGACGCTCGAACAGGACGAGCGCCCCGTCAGCCTGGTCGGAACTCAACTGGCCGGTTCGAGTCTTGATGGCGATGGCACTATGGAACTCGGTCAGGCTCCAGTCGGCACTGACCAGCGGTTCGACAATCGTCCCAAACCATGCCTCGACCTGGGCAGTAGCTGCTTCTTGAGTCACCAAGGCTACCAAGACACTGGTGTCGACGTAGATCATCAGTAACGATCCGATTGCCGCATGGCTTCCACGACCGATTCGCTATTGGGGATGGAGGCACGAAATGTTCTGAGCTGTTGCAGAAAGGCCGCTTTATCGAAAGGTACCGCCGGCACGGGATGCAGGCGTAGATCGCCGGTGGGGGTGACTTCAACCTCAACGGCGTCGCCTAGTTTGAGTTGCGCCTGGCGGGCGCACTGGCCCGGAATGCGAACGGCGAGGCTATTGCCCCATTTGGCAAGTTGAACTCTCATGCAGGTAACTCCGAATCGTCTGTCTATCCAGGTATCTACAGTCTAACCCTTCAGGTGATTCAGGGAGATGCGGATCTCGACCTCCGTGTAGGCGCCAAGCTGGGCCCGGATCTCCTCGAACTGGCGGATCAGCAGGTCAAGATCCGCGGCCGAGGTAAGCTTTCCGGGCACCTCCAGCGAGGTTGAAAACCGGGTGTCCGCGGGCTCTTCGACACCCTCGCGCGCTTCTTCCCGCCGCTGACGCTGCCGGTCTCGTCCCTGGCGCTGAATAGAGCGTTTCAGTTCCTCCAGGGTGTGGTGGATGTCATAGTCACGGGCCAGGAGCTGGCGAAGCCCGGCCAGGTCGGGCGTGGCGTCCAGGGCCAGATCGTCCAGCCGGCTCAGGGCATTGCCGCGCTCCTCCTGGGTCAGCTCAGCCCATTCAGGGATGCGCTGCAAGTCCTCGGCGCCTTCCTTCAGGCGCCGCTTCTGCTGCTCTGACAGGGTGCTGACGGCGTCGCGCACCCGGCCCTTGAGGTGGGTAAGCAGGGAGTTGAAGTCGGCGCCATGCCGGTAGAAGTCTTCCTTGGCCAGGCGCTCCGCCAGGGTGTCCAGTTCCTCGGCGAGGTCGCGGCGCAGGTCGCCGGGCACCCCGGTCTCGGGCAAGGACGCCAGATCTCGGCGATGGGTCTGGAGGTCGCGCAGGGTGGCGTCGAGCCCGCTGTCGAGCGCGCGCTTCACCTCCAGCGCCCACTTCAGGTGGTCATAGAGGGCTGAAGTCTCGGCGCCCAGACGCTGGGGGGCGTCGGAGGCGTCGGTGAAGAGCAGATCGGCGAGGTCCTGGTTCAGGGTGGCGGCGCGCTCCGTGCCCGCTAATCCCAAGCCGCCGAGCTTTTCCGCCAGGGACCCGTAGTCGTGCTGGAAGCGGGGGCAGTGTTTGGCGGCGGCCTTGCTGATCTCCTGCTCCAGGGGGATCACCAGGTCCCCGATCACGTCGGTGAGTCGCTCCGCCGCGCGGCTCAGGGTTGCCAGCGAGGGGCGCTCGTCGCGCAGGGCGACACCGACCGGTTTGAAGGCGTTGTTGGTCTTGAGGGCGTCGATGGCCTGCTGGCCGGCGGCGGTGACCTCGCGTCCGGAGACCTTGAGCTTGATCTCCCCAGCCATGAGCAGGGTCGCCAGGAGGTAGCGCGTGGTGTCGGGTGACCAGCCGAAGGGGGCCTTGCTGAAGTCGTCGAGGAGGCGCTTGCCGTCCACCGTGCCGCGCTTGTCGATGTAGTCGCGCAGGCTGATCAGCGCCTTGTGGTCGGTCTTGAACGAGGCGCGCCCCGCCACGGTCTGCACCAGGCCCAGGGGGTCCAGGCTGCTGCCGATGGCCGCCGGATTGGCGACCTTGAGGAATTTCTCGGCGGTTTCGGTGGCGACCCGCACCGGGGCCTCGCCGTAGCGGTCGAAGACCTGCTTGGCCACGTCGGCGAGCAATTTCTTGGCGGACTCCAGCAGGTCCGTGTCCAGGGCCGAGACGGCGGTCGCCTGACCACGGAACACAAAGGAGCCGCCTTGCAGGGTCTGCTTAATCTTGCTCTGGAGCTGGGTGGCGAGCTTGGCGGCGCGGTCCAACTGGCCGGTACAGTAGTCCTTGATCTCCTGGTCGGGCTCGTTGCGGTGCAGTTCGGCGATGCGCTGGCAGCGATAGATTTCGTTGGCCAGGTCGTCTAGTTCTGGTTGGGCGCGGGCCAGGAGCCCGATGAGGTTGCGGCTGGCGTGGCTGCGGGAGTCATCCAGCAACCGGTTCTTGGCGGTCTCATAGTCGCTGGCGGGGACCAGTTCCACCAGGGTCTGGATGGTGTTGTTCTCGCCCGCCAAGCTGGTGACCGTGCTGCCGGCCTGGGCCTTGAGCCCGGTGGTCACGGCCAGGGTGTTTTGATGGCTGACGCGGGGGAGCGGAGCGAAGGCTTCGCGCAGGGCCTCGTTGAAGATGCGCTTGACATCGACGGCGCGCAGGGCAATGGCGCCGCGCTCCTGTTCGATGTCGCGCAGCTTTTCGCTGAGGAACACCAGGCGGCCGTCCTTTTCGCCCAGGGGTACATGCACGTCGTTGAGCAGGTCATCAACGGCCTGCTTGACCGTGTCGAGCTGTGCGGGGGCCGTGACCGCCGGGTGCATCAGGCTGGCGACGTTGTGCACCGATACCGGCAGGTTGCCCAGGATCTGCAGCACGGCCACGGACTTGGCGACCCCCTGGTGCAGTGGGGCGTCGGGAAAGCGAATCTGCACCTTGCCGACGGCCTGGTGGATGGAGGGGAAGGCGCGGCGGATGTCCTTCTCCAGTTCGTCGTAGAGGGTGACGGTGGTGGCGAGCCAACCCACCGGCTGATCGGCCATGGCCTGGGTGCCGCCTTCACCCTTGAGCACGTCCTGGACCACCTTGATCGCCGAGCGCAGGCCGATGCCGCCGGTGGACTTGGCCAGGGCGCCCAAGAGGTGCAAGAGGATGTCGAAATGGGCGGGGAGGAAGGGGTAGAGGTTGATGAAGCTCGTCCGGCTAAAGTCGGCGTCGTAATACTTGGCGTCCTCCAGTTTAGTGTGGTGGCGCAGCCCCTGGCCGTGGGCGTCGAATAGCTGGCCCAGTGCCGCTTCCCCCGCGGGCGATTTGCCCAGCAGACGGCGGTAGCAGATCTCCTTGATGTCGCTGGATTCCAGTTCGATCTGGATCGGGAAGCGGTCTTTCAGCTTGTAGAGTTTGTCCGAGTTCAGGACCGCGCGGGGGTCATCCTCGGTGAGGGTCTGCTGGGCGGTGGCGATGATCCACACCTTGCCGTCGCCCAGGCGCTTGAGGTTCTTGGCCAGACCGTCGAGGTTGAGGATCAGGTTGTCGCGGGAGGCAACATATTGGCCGACTTCGTCGACGATAAAGATGATGTTCTGCTTGCCGCTCTTTTCGCGGACGATGTCGATCATCTCCTGGACACGCTGGTCCTCGAATTGGAAGAAGCCCTCGGTGCTGGACGAAAAGGATTTGGCTTCCGGGAAGAGCGCCGGGTACATCGCGTGGGCGATTTTTGGAATCAGTCCGTCAATGGCCAGGGGGTTGTTCTGCACCCGCGCCCAGGTGGCGCCCGGCAGGGCTTGGGCGATGCGCTCCTGAAGTTCTGGCCAACGGCCATCCTTTTCGACCATGCGCTCGTAAGCGGCCACCTTGAGGTTGCGCGAATAGCCGGCCCACTGGAGCACCTTGAAGTAGAGGACGGTGGAGACGTCCTCCATGGTGGCGCCGGCGAGCATTTCGCTGGCCAGGTCCAGCATGACCACCGCGGCCGGGTAACGCTGGGCGACCGTGCTTAGCAGGGCCTTGGTTTGTGGCTTATGGAGCCGGTCTTGCAGATGCTTGAGGAAGGGCGTGCCGTCGATGCGGCACTGATCGTCGAAGGCCAGCCCCAGGTATTTGGTGAAGGAGCTTTTGCCGGAGCCGTAATAACCCGAGCCCCAGACGCCGATCTCATGCTCTCCGCCGGCCTCCATCGCCAGTTGCATCCGATCCAGAAGCTTCTGGAACTGCTCCTCGATGCTGTCGGTGACCACGTACTCGGAGATCTCCGCCTTGAGGCGATTTTCCTGGGTGGCGCCGTAGGTGATGACCTTTTCGATCGTGCGATAGATGTCCTTGCTGGGGTCAAAGAGGGCGCGGATGGTCATAAACATTTCCCTGAGTTGTGGGGCCGGAACAACCGCCGACCGCTACGCGTTAGCCGCCGACGTGCACGGAGCGGTAATTGCCGTCCTCCGGATAAAAACGGAGAAATTTCAGTAGGGTTTTACCCATGCGCACGCCGGGGTACAGCAAAATCGTCGTGACGTTAAATTGGCTCTGGAGCTGGCTTTCCAGGGTGCCAATGCGCAGAAAGGGATGCAGGGCCTCCAGGTCCGTGACCAGGAGCAAGGCGTTCGGCTGGCCCATCAGGGGCTGGAGGGCGTCCTCCAGCCGGTGCAGCAGGGCGTTCTCCGCCATCAGGATGTCGGTCAGGGCCTGATTGGTGCGCGGCCAGTTCAGGGGGGCGGACTGGTCCACCTGCACGCACAGGGACCAGAAGGGGTCGGCCTTGAGCAAGGACCAGATCTGTTCCGCCAGGGAGAAGGTGTGCACCTCCCAGCCGTCCTGGTGGAGCTTGGCGATCCAGGCCGGTGTCTGGCGCTTCACCGCCAGGATGTCTTGCGGGGGAAAGATGAGGTAGTAGATGGGCTCGAAGCCGGCATGACCAAGATCCCGGCCGTGGCGGATGCGTTCGCGTAACTCGTCAAAATCAGCCCTGAGCGAGGACATGGCAGAACGCCTCCATAGCGGGTTGATGCCAACTGATGCGGACGACCTCCCCGGCGGCCTGGACGATGAACCAGCCCTGCCGGGACAGGCGCTTGATTTCGTCCAGGACGTCTTCCCGCGCCAGACCGAACCAGTGCCAGTCGTCATGCACCAGCAGGGCGTTATCCCCCCAGCCGGCAAAGTGCAACTCGTGGGCGAGGTAGGCGGCCGCCACGGGGGAGATGCGGAAAGGCAGGAGGCGGCGGCTGGTCCGGGGACCGGGTTCGAGCAGGCCGAAGTCGGCGCAAACACCGGTCAGAGAAGCGGCGACCCGCTGGATCATGTCGGGGGACCAGCGCTGGCGGGTCCTGCCGTCATCGATGCCACGCTGGACGAAGGCGCGGGCGTCCGCATTGGTAAGCTGGGTATAGCCCGCGGCGTAGCGGGGCCAGTAGATCTGGCGCACGAAGTCGCCCAGGATGGGGTGGGCCCGGCAGGTATGGAGGAAGAGGAGCTGCGACAGGTCGGCGGTGGTCAGGCGGGATGACAGGTGCTTGAGGTACGCGGCGGGTGGGCCTTCGGGGACCAAGTAGCGCGGGGCGAAGCCCTCCACGACGAGGTTGCGCAGGCGGCGCGCGGTCAGGGTGGGGAAAAGCCCCGAGGCCAGCGCGACCTGATGCAACTGCGGGGCGGTCATGCCCGGGGACCAGAGTTCGAGGAGCGTCCGGGTCTCGGGTATGAGGCCCAGGCCGGCTTGCAACTGGGTGGTGTAGGGCGGTGGGTCGGCCACGCTCACCCCAGCAGGTAGGGATAGGTTTTGGTCCCCTGGGCAAACGCCGCGCCGTAGGCCGCGGCAATGGACTTTAAGGTAGCCGGGTGATGGAGGTTCTGGATACGGCCGACGGCGAGCGGGCCTTCGCGGTGGGGGAGCGCGGCCGGGTCCCGGTCGGCCGTGGCCCCATCGGGCGCGGGCCCATCCGGCAAGGCCAGGGCCTGCAAGGCCGCCAAGGCGGCTTCCTGGTTCTGGGGCACCGGCGGGGCAGCGGCTTCCCTCACCTGGTGATCCATGAGGGCATGCAGGTTCTGTTCGACCTCTTCCGGCAGACGGAACAGGTGGTAACTGCCGACATTGAGATGGTCGTCGTGGAGGCGGCGGGCGGCTTCCAGCACCCCATGGTACTGGGCCAGCCGGGCTGTTTTGCCGAAGACGGGCTCCAGGAAGAGGCGACCGGACGGCTCATAGAAGGCCGTGGGCCACCAAGCGCACTGCGCCCGCTCGCCCAGGTAGCCAACGAGCAGCCGCAGGTTGAGCCAGGTCGGGAGGGAGTCATCCGTCATCGCGTCTATCACCTAATGCAGGCGTCATAAGGTGACCAGCCCCCGGGCAACGAGACCCCCTCGCCGCCGAGCATCCAACTGGGGAAATTATTATGATCAGTTTGAGGTAGTTTAATACGACCTGTGCTAATGCTCCAACCTTGATCAAACGTCCATCCAGGGAGGGGATCTGGCGCTGCATTTACCTACACTGTGGCGCATGCCGGGTACGTCATGACCCGGGGAGTGGTTATCCCCAGTCCATGTGGTTAAGTCTGTCCATAAGGCCTGCTGGTTGGCCCAGAGAGCCGATCCTGTCGGGTGAGTTGCGGTTCTGGTCATTTGGTGGTCAGCGCGAGAGTGCGGTCAACCTCGGGGTAGAGAGGTAATGCGCTTCAGCAGCGGGGTCTAAAAAGGTCCGCTGCAACGACAGAGGTGCAGGGCGGAGTACTCCCCGGCCAGCGAACGCAACGGGAAAGTGCGCGTCGGGTCGTTGACCGGCAGGCCCTGCTGGCCAAGGGTGGAGCCACTAAATGCGCGATTGGGGTTATTGACTGCAAGCGGCCACTCATCAGGCGGCCCGTGGTGTCTGGTTCTTTCCAATTCCGGTCACTGGCTCATCCGACCTAGGCCTAGACATCCGGATTGGTAGTATCAGCGATGTCTTGCCCCGAAAGATCGTGGTGCGCGACGATGGCCTTCACCAGGCGCCCGTACTGCTCCAGGCTAACCGGGCAGCGGCCCAGCAACCGTGGGCCTAGTGCTGCTGTGTCTGCCGTTCACAGTCGCTCAGAGCAGGCTTGAAATCGGCCGCCAGGGAGCGATCATCGCGACCAACTGGACTGGTCGCGGGGGAGTCGCCCATCGGCGTCGTTGACGGTGACTGAGTTGCCATCCTTGAGCCGGTCTGAGTAAACGACAACGCTGGTTCCGCCTTCATGCACCTGGCTCGGAAAGAGGATGCCGGCGTAGTCATGGGCCAGGACCATATCGGCCAGCACCCAGGTTGGGGGTTCGATGTGCCGCTCGAACCTCAGGTGGCGCCAGTCCTCGCGCCAGTCGTGCCATAGCTCGTCCCAGGGCGCCCCGTGATGGAGTTGGCGCAAGTCGACCAGGTCGCGCAGCGCAACGGTGTACGAACAGATCGTGCAGGGCGGAAAGAAGGGTGAAGTCTGCTGGTACTCGCGCAAGGCGGTCACCTCATCCAACGACAGATACAGGGCCTCCACGCCTTCTCGGTTGAAACGCCCTCCGCGGATGGCGGCGCCAGCGCCGCTGGTGGGCCGGCTGGCCCACTGCGGGGTGAGCGCCCGGAATAACGTGGTGCCGGGGGGCAAGCTGAATAAGATCATCCGACGAAGCCAGTGCTGATGGACTCCAGGTAGCCGATCGCATCCTCGGTCCGGCCTTCCTGTACCAGTTGCAACAGAGTCTTGTGGCGAAACGCCGGAATGGGCTCGTTCTTTACCAGGAAGATGGCGCGTTGTGTGTCTGGCTGCACCGCTGCGGCAGCCGACAACACGCGCATCAGGTCACGCAGCGCGGCTTGGACTCGGGGCGATTCCGGGTGGGTGCGCAGGGTGTTGCGGTGGACCCTTGCCAGCTCGGCGAGGTCCTGCTGTTGCAGGCCGAGAATGTCGGCGACGCCCGAGGCCGAGAACCGCGACGTGCCCTGTTCCCGCGTCGACTCGAGCACGTCGGCGAAGAGGGTGGCCATGGCGTTTCTCCTAAGCGGGTAGGGATGAGTTGCACATTCTACGCATAGTATTGGCACAATTTACGTCGCCGCCCGATCCGCAGCTGGCCGCGACGGGTAACTCGCCTGCTTCAAATTCCGTGTTGCTCCACGTTTCCGTTTATTTTACAAGCCTTTAGCTGAGGATACCCGCTTATCCCTCTATTTTCCCCCGTCTATCCCCGTCCGTCCCTGCCAGTCCCACGTTTCTCCCCGTCTGTCCCACGGGACACCCCCCTCACCACACCCCCCATCCGGCCACTTGAACGGCTTCACGGGGTTTGCGTACGGTGAGAGGCGGCGCGCGCCCTGAAGCCCTAAACGCTCGATGGGGGTTTTCGCTGATGGCGGGAAAGCTGAGGCCAAATCAGGGTGTGGGTTTGCGGCCGGGCTGGTGACAGGGGGCGCCCTGATGGCGGCCCTGCTGACGAGCATGAACAAGATGGGAGCATGGAGAAAAATGGGAGCTTTATGGGAGCTTTGAGACCAACCCTCAGAATACCCCGCAACCAGAAACGAAAAAGCCCCTCGTAAGGGGCTCTTTTCATTTTTTTTTGGTGGCTACGACTAGATTCGAACTAGTGACATCAGCATTATGAGTGCTGCGCTCTAACCAGCTGAGCTACGTAGCCGGAACGAAACGAATCTTAGAGAGCCAACCGGAAAGCGTCAAGAAAAAAGTCACCTTGTTGGCTTAAGGAGGCTTCAGTGGGGTCTGATCTGTATCGACCCGGCTTCGCAGCATGGTCATTGTTCTCCCCTTCTGCCATGTTCCAAACCCATGTCCCTTGCTCCTTGCTCCTTGCTCCTTGCTCCTTGTCCCTTGTTCCCCGCCCCCGGCGTCCAAGATCAGGCCTTATCGACCCGCCGGCGGCGCGTGCTCACCACCAAGGCCAGCAGGCCCAGAATCAGAAGGGCCGCCAGGAACAGGCTATAGGGCCGCATGGGGGTCAGGAAGCTGGTGATGGCATGGAAATCCTTCTCCAGGAGGTAGGCGCCGAGGCCGAAGCTGAAGACCCAGAGGCTGGTGCCAATCAGGGTGCCCGTGAGAAACCGGCCCCAGGGCATGGCCAGCATGCCGGCGGCTAGATTGCTGGTCTGGCGGATGCCATCGAGGAACCGGCCGATCACCAACAGGCCGACACCCCAGCGGGCGAACTGAGTCTCCACCCGCGCCAGCCGCTGGCTCTGCCCGGTCCCCGGCTTGAGAAGGCGCTTGAGACCGCGGCGCCCGAGCAGGTAACCGATGATGTCCCCCAACTGGGTACCCAACCAGGCGACGAGCAGCACGCTGACCAGATCCATCTGGCCAGCGGCGGCCATCAGGGCGCAGGCGATGAGCAGGGTCTCGCCAGGGAGGGGGATACCGAAGCCTTCGGTCAGACAACTGACGAACAAGGCCCAAAGGCCGTAGCGGTCCAGGTAAGGCTGGAGTTCGGCGATTCGGCTGGTCAGACTGGACGTGATCTCGGCTTCGATACTCATCGACTCCTCCGCCGCCTCCGCGTGAGGGGCGGAGGCGGATGGTACCAAAGGCCACCTGTGCGGGGGCGTGGGGACCTCCAGACTGGGCGGGGCCGCGGGCGTGTCCGTCCGCTCCAGGTACGGCCTGATCAGGAGGCCGCGGTTGTCGGCGCCCTCAGGCCGCGGCCGGTCCTGGCTGCTGCAGCAGGCGTTGCGCCTCTTGCAGGGCGGCCAGGCGTTTATCGACCCGATGGGCCACGGGAACCTGGTCGATGATGCCCTGCTTGGTGAGCATGTCGGCCACCCGCGGACGGGCGCCGACCAGGAAGACCTCCCGCCCCATGGCCTTGGCGTCGAAGACCATGTCGTAGAGGGCCCGGGAGGCGGTGAAGTCGATCTGCGGCATGTCGGTCAGTTCCAGAATGAGGATGTCATACTCATCGAACTGCGCCAGCAGCCGGGCCATGCCCTTGGCGGCACCAAAGCTCATGGGACCGCCCAGGTGCAACATCATGATCCGGCCCTGGGCCTGCTGGAAGATTGCCGCCTCCTCCGGCGACAAGGGACTGTCCTCGTCCACCTCGCGGATGGCCTTGATGCTTTGCAACTGCAAGTCCGTATGCCGCTTCATGAAGATCATGCTGGCCATGACCATGCCGGTGGCCACGGCGATGATGAGGTCCACCAGGACCGTCATCGCCAGCACCACGAACATCATGGTCACGCCCGCCTTGGGGGCGTTGCGCAGACCACGCAGATAATCCCAGTCGATGATATCGATGCCGACCTTGATCAGGATGCCGGCCAGCACCGCGTGGGGGATATTGCTCGCCAGGGCCCCGGCGCCCAGGGCGATGGCCAGGAGGACCAGGGCATGGGTGGCGCCGGAGAGGGGGGTCTGACCGCCAGCCTTGACGTTGACCACGGTGCGCATGGTGGCGCCGGCGCCGGGCAGGCCACCGAAGAGCCCGGCGAGGGTGTTGCCGATGCCCTGACCGATGAGCTCGCGGTCGGACTGGTGATAGGTGCGGGTGATGTTGTCCGCCACCAGGGAGGTCAGCAGGGAGTCGATGGCGCCCAAGGCGGCCAGGGTCAGGGCCGATTGCAACATCTGCGGCAGGAGGGCGAACTCGAAGACCGGCCACTGGGGATTGGGCAACCCAGTCGGGATGTCGCCGAGGATGGAAGCCGGACCACCCCGGAAAAAGAGCAGGTAGAGCAGGGTGCCGACGATCAGGGCCACCAGGGGGGACGGGATCAGGCGGCCAAGCTTTTTCGGCATGAAAAAGACGATGACCAGGGCGATAGCCCCCAGGATCAGGGCATCCGGCACCAGGGTGTTCAGGGCCTGGGGCAGGGCCTCGGCCGAGGCCAGGGGGCCATTCTGGGCGGGAAAGCCCAACAGGGGCGGCAACTGGAGCAGGATGATGATGACGCCGATGCCGCTCATGAAGCCCGACACCACGGGATGGGGCACTAGCTCGATGAATTTGCCGATCTTGAGGAAACCGAACAGGATCTGAAACAGCCCACCGAGCATGACCACGGTAAAGGCCAGGGCCGCGCCCCGGGCGGGGTCATCCGGGAACATGGCGGTGTACTGGGTGAAGATCGCCGCCATGACCACCGTCATGGGGCCGGTCGGTCCGGAGACCTGGGCCGGGGTACCGCCAAAGAGGGCGGCGAAGAAGCCGACAAAGATGGCGCCATAGAGACCAGCGATGGGCCCGGCCCCGGAGGCCACGCCCATGGCGAGGGCCAGCGGCAGGGCAACGACGCCCGCCGTGATGCCACCATAGAGATCCCCCCGCAAATTACGCCAATGCAGGCCATGGATGAGTTTCATGCGCTGTGTCCAAGAGGCTCCGGGAACGCCCGGCCGGTGAAGGGTGGGACGCGAAGCTTAGAAAGCGTCCATTTTCAGCTGCCGATTCGCGCCTGAGGGGCGCTCTCAATTCGGGGACTAATGGATGGACGGTGTCTCAGGATGAACCTGGCCCTCAGCCCGCGCGGGGGCTGGGTTGAAAACTCGCGTTCCCGATCATGATAGCATCCCGCTCAACGGGCGGGGACCGGTTGACCAGACGCAACCGGTCAGCCCCCCTCCCCAACCGGCCCCCGGCAGGGAGGAGGGAGCAGGAGAATCAGCGGCTTGTGCCACCCATGGCCGCCCGGGCAGTAATGGTGGCTGAACATTTTCGACCCGACTCCCCACTTAGGGCCGCATTCAGCAAGCGAAGCCAGCATGTCGCCACTCAACGACCTCATCTTCGGCCTGGGTCTATTCTTTGTCGGCCTGCACCTGGTGGGCGACAACCTCAAGGCCCTGAGCAGCGGCAGCCTGCGCGACGCCATCGCCCGCACCACGCGTAACCCCCTGCCCCGCATCGGCCTGGGACTGACCGCCGGGGCCCTGATGCAGAGCGCCACCGCCGTCACCTTCATCTGCGTCAGCATGGTGGTGGCGGAACTGCTGACCCTGACCGCCGCCAGCATGGTGGTGATCTGGTCCAACGTCGGGCTCACGGTCCTGGCCTTTATCGCGACGCTTGACATCCACCCGCTGGTGGCCTTCGTCATCGGTGGCGCGGGCATCGTCATGGGCGTGGTGCGCCGACGCTCCTGGCAGACGGTGGCCAGCGTCCTGATCGGTATCGGCCTGCTCCTCTTCGGGCTGGAGCAGATGAGCGCCGGGGCCGCCCCCCTCAAGGACGAACCCTGGTTTCGCGAGGCCCTGGCCCTGGCCGTCTCTTCTCCCCTCCTGGCCTTCGCCAGCGGCATCCTGGTGGCCTCGATCCTGCAATCCAATACCGGGGCGACGCTGATGATCATCACCCTGGCCAGTGCCGGCGTCCTGGAAGTCGAGGACGCGGCCCTGATGATCTACGGCACCAATCTCGGCGCCATCGCCCTGCGCCTGTTACTGTCTTCTGGGATGCGAGGCCCCGGCCTGCGGCTGGTGCGGGCGGAGGATTTCTTCTGTTTACTGAGCGGCATCAGCATGCTGGGCCTCTACTACCTGGAGCAGGCCGGCATCCCCTTGGTCTTCGCCCTCACCGCCGGGCTAGCCACGGACCCGGAACTCCGCCTGGCCCTGCTCTTTTTGCTCTCCAATCTGCTCCCGGCCCTGGTCCTGACGCCCCTGCTCCCCCTGTTGGCGCGCCTGGCGAACAAAGTCTGGCCCCGGGAACCGACCCCGGTGGCAGGCCAGCCCCTGTACCTGTCGAATCGCGCCCTGGATGACCCCGCCACCGCCCTGGCCCTGATCCGCAAGGAACTGGCCCGGCTGCTCGTCCAGGTGACCGGCGAACCGGGTCCGGCCCGGGACAGCTCGGAGACGACGGGACCCAACCCGAACTTCGAGCGCCTGTCCAACGCCATCGAAACCTTCACCAGCCAGCTTGCCTCCCGCTCCCCCATGAGCGAAGCCGATGCCCGCCGCCTGCACCAATTGCGCAGCGCCCTCAGCGCCATCCGCCACCTGGAGGAGGCCAGCCGGACCTTTGCCCTCCGTGCCCAGGTCCCGGATATCATCGCCCCTGACCGGCTGGGGAAAATGCACCAGAACTTGTCGTCACTCCTGGCGACCATGGCCCAGGCCCTGGACCGTAACGATCTCGCCGCTATTCTCACCCTGCGCGATCTGACCAAAATCCATGGCGAGCCGATCGCCGAGATCAAGCGCCAGTTGGCGCCACCCGCCCTGGCCCCACCGGAACAAAGCGCCCTCCTAGTCGACTTTGAGTTCGTCGCCTGGACCCTTCACCACCTGACCAAGATCCTCACCCGGGGGGCGGGCCCGGAAACGCCGCCCCCAGTCCCGGCGGCTGAGGGTTAGCGACCCTCCTGGCTGGCGTACCAGAACCAGCCCAAGGCAAGTACCTGGAGCGCCAGGACGGTGCCGAAGGCCGTTTGATACCCCATCAGCCCATAGCCGCCTTCGGCCTGGGGCCAGAGGCCGATCACCGCGCCCAGACCCCATTGCAGGGCGAAGGCGCCGACGAACACCAGCAGATTGAGGGCGGTATTGACCCGCCCCGCCAGGTGCCGCGGAAAGGACTGTGAGAGGATGGCGTAGGTCAGGTTACCGGCGGTGCCGAAGAAGCCGAAACCCATCCAGATCGCCAGGTTGCCCCCAGCGGCGCCCGTGGCGATGGCCAGTTGCAGGACCAGGAAGACGGCCATGCCGCCGACGGCCACCGCCACCGCGGGAATGCCCAGGTGACTGAGGCGGTAGGCCAGGGTACCGATGGAGAGGAAGCCCGCCACCATCCCGGCGGCGATCCAGAAAAGATGATCGGCCACCGCCAACCGGTCCAGCCCACCAATGTCGCGCAGATAGGGGCCCGCCCACAGGCCCTGAATCGCCATGTGAGCACTCATGACCAGCAGACTGATGGGGGCCAGGCGCCAGAAGACCCGGCTGGTGTAGATGCCGACGATGCCGCGCATCTGCTCCCGCCAGGTGCCGCCATGACCGGCGGGGGGATGATCGGGCACCACCAGCAACAGCACCCCCGCCAGGACCAGGGTCAGGACCGCCAGGCCGCCGAAGACCCCGCGCCATGAGGTCAGGCCCAGGGCCAGTTCCACCGGGGCGGTGGCCATGAGAGCGCCCAGGCCGCCGAAGGCCATGACCCAGCCGTTGACCGCGGGCAGCCGCTGGGGGGGGAACCACATGACGAAGGTCTTGAGGCTGGCCATGAGACAAGCGGACACCCCCAGACCGATCAGGGCCCGGCCCAGGACCAGTTCCCCCTGCCCCGCGCTGACCGCGAAGAGGGCGGCGCCGGCGGCGGCGAGCAGGAGCAGCAGGGCCTCCACCCGCTGGGGCGGGAAACGATCCAGCAACACCCCCAGGGGCAACTGGAAGGCGGCGAAGGTGAGGAAATAGACGCTGGTCAGCAGCCCCAGGGCGGCGGCGTCGAGGTGCAGGTCGGCCACCAGTTCCGGGGCCAGCACCGCGTTGATGGTGCGGTAGAGGTAGGAAAGAAAATAGCCGGCGGCAAAGGGCAGGAAGACCCGCAGGGCGAGCATCCGGGCGGAAGGGGGGGGACCGGACGGGGTGGCGACGGGGTCAACCGCGGAGGTGCCGGCTGAGGGGCTGGGCGGGGGGCTGGGTGACTTGCTGGAGGTCATGCTGTCTGGACTGCCGCTGGTCGTCAGAAAAGGTCGTCGATCGGGCGCGGGGCACCGCTGGGCGCGCCGCCGGACCGCGTGCTGGGCCGCTCATAGTAGCCAGGGTCCTCGACCAGGTAGTCCTCGGTCACCGCCGGGGCCTGGGCGCTTTCCGTCGGCCCCTCGGGGTTCTGGGCCTGGTCCGCCCGGACCCATTCCGCTAGGCTGGACTTGCCCGTGCGGGTGGTGAGGCGACCGTCGGCCTTGGCCACCCGCACCTCCACCAGGCCGGCCGGTAGATCCAGCCCGGCCTCGGGCTTGCCGGCCAGGGCCTGGCCCATGAAGTCCACCCACAGCCCCAGGGCGGCCTGGCCCCCCGTCTCCCCCTTGCCCAGGGGGGAGAAGTCGTCAAAGCCCATCCAGGCCACGGCGACCAGGTCTTTCTGGTAGCCGCAGAACCAGGAGTCCCGCACCTCGTTGGTTGTGCCGGTCTTGCCGGCCAGATCCCCGCGTTTCAGTTCCAGGGCCTTGCGGGCGGTGCCCTCGCGGATGACGTCACCCATGATGGAGTTCATCTGCCAGGCCACCACCGGGTCCAGGACCCGCGGGGCGGTGGGGGCCGACGGGCTACTGGCGCTCAATCCCTGGGCGATGACGTCGCCCGCGCCCGCTGCGGAGCGAAACCAGCAGTCGGCGCAGGCCCGGGGCGCGGTGTCGGCGAAGACCAGCTTGCCGTTGCCATCGACGATCCGGGTGATGAAGTGCGGTGTGACCTTGAAGCCCCCATTGGCAAAGACGGCATAGGCCCCGGCCATCTGGGTGGGTGAGGCGGCCGCGGTACCGAGCACCAGGGTCATGCCCTGGGGCAGGCTGCCGCGGTCGAAGCCGAAGCGGGTGGCGAAGTCCAGGGCAGAGTCCAGGCCGATCTCCCGCAGCAGCCAGACCGAGGCCAGATTGCGGGACTTGGTCAGGGCCAGGCGCAGCCGGATGGGTCCCAGGGTCTTGTTATCAAAATTCGCCGGCTTCCACACCTTGCCCCGGCCGTAAGGGATGGCGAGGCGCTCGTCCTTTACCAGGCTGGCCGGGGTCCAGCCCTGGTCCAGGGCAGCGGCATAGACGAAGGGCTTGAAGGCGGACCCGGGCTGCCGCCGGGCATCCAGGGCGCGATTGAACTTGCTGTCCTGAAAGTCATAGCCCCCCACCAGGGCCAGCAGGGCGCCGTTGGCCGGGTCCACGACGCTCAAGGCCCCGGCGACATAGGGGGCCTGCGCGAGCTCCCAGGCGCCATCCGCGGTCTTGTGCAGCCGGATCAGATCCCCCGCCGCCACCGCCTCGCTGACCCGCCGGGGCGCCGCGCCCTTGGCGTCCTCATTACGGTAGCGCCCGGCCCACTTGACCTGGGCCAGGGTCAGCTTGACCCGCTGGCCCTGGCCCAGATAGGTCTCCGCCTCCTTGTCGCCGACACGGGTGACCAGGGCCGGCGTCAGTCCCGCCAGGGGCGCGGCCTGAGCCAGCAGTTCGTCCAGGGCCTGATCCTTCAGCCCGGCCAGCTTGTGCCGGGCCTCGGGTCCTCGGTAGCCGTGGCGCCGGTCGTAGTCGAGGATGGCCCGCCGCACCGCGCCCTCGGCCTGGGCCTGGAGGCGGGAATCGAGGGTGGTGGTGACCTGGAAGCCCCGGCCATAGGCCTCCTCCTCACCGAAGCGCGCCACCAGGTCGCGCCGCACCATCTCGGCGACATAGCCGGCCTCCATCGCCACTGGCTGGCGATGGAGGCGGGCATCGTCCGGCGTGGCCAGGGCGGTCAGATAGTCGGCCTTGGTGATGTAGCCCAGCTCGTGCATCCGCCCGAGGATGTAATCCCGCCGTTCCAGGGCCCGCTGGGGATTGGAGACCGGATTGTTCGCTGAAGGTGCCTTGGGGATGCCCGCCAGCATGGCCATCTGCGCCAGGCTGAGTTGACGCAGGTTCTTGCCGTAGTAGATCTCCGCGGCGGCGGAGATGCCGTAGGCGCGGTGACCGAAGAAGATCTTGTTGAAGTACAGCTCCAGGATCTCCTGCTTGGTGAGGGTGCGCTCGATATGCAGGGAGAGCAGCAGTTCGGAGAGCTTGCGGCGGAAGGTCTTTTCCCGGGACAGGTAGAAGTTGCGCGCCACCTGCATGGTGATGGTGCTGCCCCCCTGGCTGCGCTCGCCAGTCTGCAGGAAGCTGAGGGCCGCCCGCCCCAGGCCGATGAGATCCACCCCCTCATGCTCGAAGAAGCGGCTGTCCTCGGTGGCCAGGAAGGCCTCCACCAGGCGGGGGGGGATCTCGGCGTAGGGGATGGGCCGCCGGCGTTCCGCGCCGAATTCGGCCATCAGGGCGCCATCAGCGCTGAAGACGCGCATGGGCTCCTGAAGCTGTACCTCCCGCAGGGAGTCGGTGCGGGGCAGGTCCGCCAGGCTGGTGGCGACCAGGATCCCCGCCGCCAGCAGGCCCACCGCCGCCAGGTTGAGTCCCAGGGCGATCAGGGCGGCGAGCATGAGACCGAAGCGCGCCAAGGGGCCGCGTCGACGCCGCCGTGACGACTGCCTCTGATCTGTCCCGGCCTTTTGCCTCAATCCCCGATCCTCTCGACAAGCCAATCCCCACCTGGGCCCCCGGCCCGGCAAGGCGGTGATTCTATACCCATTGCCGGCACCCTTCCGGAATTCCGGGGACCAGCGGCTTGCGTCCGCGGTTCGCCCGCCTGGGTGGCGCGGGCGTCGCCAGCGTCGGGTTCACCCAAGTGTGGGCATCACCCATGTACGGGCATCGCACATGCGCCGGCGTCACCACTCGCCCCCAAGGGACAAAAGTCTTACGCTTATGGACCTATTGCCATGAGCTCCCCCCGGCGCGCACGAGGCCACTCCCTTGACCCCAGAAACCCATGCCCCCGACACCCGCGAGCGCCTCTTGCGCTCGGCCATCGAGGTCTTCGCCGAGTCCGGCTATGCCGGCGGCACCATCCGGGACATCTGCGGCCGGGCCAAGGCCAATCTGGCCGCAGTGCACTACTACTTTGGCGACAAGCGCGGGCTCTACACCGCCATCTTCGCCCAGGTCTCCACCCTCTTCAGCGAGCGCCGGGCCCGCTACCTGCCCGCCGCCGCCCCCCCCGAGGCCCGGCTGCGGGCCTATGTCCAGGCGGCCCTGGAGGAGATCCTCGACGGTGAAGGGGGTCCCGAGCACAGCGCCCAGCTCAGCGCCATCTATCTGGCGGAGATGGCCCACCCCACGGAAGTCCTGGACCAGATCGTCGCCGAACACATCAAGCGCAACAACGACGAGCTCCTCGATATCGTCGCCCAGTTGCTGAACGCGCCCATCGACGACGCCCTGGTGCGGGACGCCGCCGCCGGGGTCAGCGCCCAGATCCTGCGATTCTTCCTCGCCCGCCCCCTCATCAGCCGCCTCAATCCGGATCAGCCGCCCCCAGGGCAGCGGCTGGACGAACTGGTGGAGCGGGTCTGGCGCTTCTCCCTTGGCGGCATCCTGGCCCTGCGACCCTCCCCCACCGAGGTCGGTGGCAACGGCTGATGACTTGAGCGCAGCGAGCGAATCAGGAGCGAACAACCCCATGACGAATACAGCCAGAATGCGGATCAACGACCCCGCCGCCTACCGCGAGGCCGACGAGGTCGACCTGATTGCCGCGCTGATGCCCCTGGGGGGTCGGCAACTGCTGGAGCTGGGCTGTGGCGCCGGCTGGATGACCGGGCTGCTGGCGGAGCGTTTCCGGCCGGCGCGGATCTTGGCCACCGAGGTCGACCGCATTCAGCTCGAAAAGAACCTGGCCCAGCCGCCCATCCCGGGCGTCGAATTCCGTTATGGCGGCGCTGAGGCCATCGCCGCCCCGGACGCCTGCTTCGACGCCGTCTTCATGTTCAAGTCCCTGCACCATGTACCCAGGGACCTCATGGCCCCGGCCCTCAACGAGATTCACCGCGTCCTGGTCCCCGGCGGCCTGGCCTACTTCTGCGAACCGGTCTACTGGGGCGACTTCAACGCCGTCCTCAGCCTGATCCATGACGAGCGCGAGGTGCGCGAGGCCGCCTTTGAGGCCCTGGTCCAGGCCGTCGGGAGCGGTCTCTTCGCCCTGGAGACGGAGATCTTCTTCCAGGTCCCCGGCACCTATGCCAACTGGGAGGCCTTCGCCGACCGTTTCCTCCGGGTCACCCACACCCAACTGGACCTGAATGCGGAACGGGAGGCCCGCGTCCGCGCCGCCTTCGAGGCCCACCTGACCCCCAGCGGCGCCCACTTCCTCAAGCCCCACCGCATCGACCTGCTGCGCAAGTCCGTTTGAGCCCCTACCACCTCGGTGCCGCGGAGCATCAATCGGGGGTTCAAGAGAGGGCTCAAGCGGGGGGCATCCCCAAGGATCGCGGCACGAATACTCAGGGTCGGGGGTGCCAAAGGCCGGGACCGATTCCACTCAGTCCTGACCAGGGATCCCGGTCAGGGCAAGAGGGGCTTGGCCATCAGGATGGCGTCTTCCCGACCCTGGGCGGCGGGGTAATAGCCCCGCCGCAGCCCGGTCTCGCAAAAGCCCTCGGCCTGGTAAAGATGGATGGCGGCCCGGTTGGAGCGACGCACCTCCAAGAAGGCGGTATCGGCACCGCCCTGGCGGGCGATGGCAAGGAGCCGGCGCAACAGGCGGCGGCCGAGGTGCCGCCCCCGCCAGTCGGGGTGGACGCACAGATTGAGGATCTCACACTCCCCGGCGGCCAGGGACATGACCCCATGACCGACCAGGTCGCTGCCAACCTGGAGCACCCAGCAGTGGTAGCCAGCCGCCAGGCAGTCCTGGAAGATCCGCCGGCCCCAGGGGTGACTGTAACCGGCCTCCTCCACGGCCATCACCCCCGCCAGGTCCTCGTCCACCATGAGCCGAAAGGTCAGCCCCATCGGTGCCGGCCCCGCCGGTACCCTACCCGTCCCGCCTGCCCCCTTAGCCACCATCCACCACCGCTCCTCGTCATTCGTTCGCGGTCCCGCCCCGGGACCGCAGACCAGGCATGATAACCCGGACGGACGGCGGGCCCGCCCCTACTCGAATATCGGCAGTCCTGCGGGGAAAAGACGCCCCCGCGGTTTTCACCGTGACCGGGTCGGGCGCTGGCGACCGGACCAGCTTCGTCCAATCTGACCTCGGTCATGAAGCGGGCGGATTTAACCTAACCGCCATACGTTGCGGGCGCCTTTCGGCTTATAGTTTCCCCCATGGATCGGGCCCGGATCCGGCAGGGATCGGGCGGGCCGGGTTGTAGTCATTCCTGATGCGGGAACATCGCCATGTCTGAAGCGTCCCTGGTCACCCTCGACGGCAACGAGGCCGCCGCCTCCATCGCCCATCTCACCAACGAAGTCATCGCCATCTATCCCATCACCCCCTCCTCCAACATGGGCGAGTGGGCGGACGAATGGTCGTCCCTCAAGGTACCCAACCTCTGGGGCACGGTCCCGGAGGTGATCGAGATGCAGAGCGAGGCCGGCGCCGCCGGGGCCATCCACGGCGCCCTTCAGGGGGGGGCACTGGCGACGACCTTCACCGCCTCCCAGGGGCTGCTGCTGATGATCCCCAACATGTACAAGATCGCCGGCGAGCTCACCTCCATGGTCATGCACGTCTCGGCGCGCTCCCTGGCGGCCCAGGCCCTATCGATCTTCGGCGATCACTCCGACGTCATGGCCTGTCGCGCCACCGGCTTCGCCCTGCTCTGTTCGGCCTCGGTGCAAGAGGTGATGGACTTCGCCCTCATCGCCCAGGCGGCGACCTTGCAGGGCCGAGTGCCCTTCGTCCACTTCTTCGACGGCTTTCGCACCTCTCACGAGATCAACAAGATCGAGCGCCTGTCCCACGCCACCGTCCGCGCCCTGATCGACGATGACCTGGTGCGGGCCCACCGGGAACGCGCCCTCAACCCGGACCGTCCGGTCATCCGCGGTACCTCCCAGAACCCGGATGTCTATTTTCAGGGCCGGGAGAGCGTCAACCCCTGGTATCAGGCCCTGCCCGGGGTGGTCGAGGCGGTCATGGAGCGCTTCACCGCCCTCACCGGCCGCCGCTACGGCCTCTTTGAATACGTTGGCGCCCCGGACGCGGAGCGCGTCATCCTGCTCATGGGTTCCGGCCTCGGCGCCGCCGAGGAGACGGTGGAGCACCTCACCGCCCGGGGCGAGAAGGTCGGCCTGGTCAAGGTGCGCCTCTACCGGCCCTTCGACCCCGCGCGGCTGGTCGCCGCCATCCCCGCCACCGCCACCCGGCTGGCGGTCCTCGACCGCACCAAGGAGCCGGGCGCCGACGGCGAGCCCCTGTACAAGGACGTGCTCACCGCCCTGGCCCAGGCGGTGGCGGATGGCGAGCGCTTCACCATGCCCCGGATCAGTGGCGGCCGCTATGGCCTCTCTTCCAAGGAATTCACCCCGGCCATGGTCAAGGCGGTCTTCGACGAGCTGGCCCGGGACCGGCCCAAGCGGACCTTCACCCTGGGCATCATCGACGACGTGGGTCATACCAGCCTGGACTGGGACCCCGACTTTCGTCCCGACGCGGCGACCGGGGTCACGGCCTGCGTCTTCTACGGCCTGGGCTCCGACGGCACCGTCTCCGCCAACAAGAACTCCATCAAGATCATCGCCGAGGAGACCCCCAACTACGGCCAGGGGTATTTCCAGTACGACTCCAAGAAGGCCGGGGCCGTCACCGTCTCCCACCTGCGCTTTGGGCCCAAGCCCATCCGTGGCAGCTATCTGGTGGGCGATGGCGAGGCCAGCTTCGTCGCCTGCCATCAGCCGGTCTTTCTCAGTCGCTACGACATGCTGGACAAGGCCGCTCCCGGCGCCGCCTTCCTGCTCAACACCCCCACCCCGCCGGAGCTGGTCTGGGACGAGCTGCCACGGCGCATGCAGCGCCAGATCATCGACCAGGGGCTGAGCCTGCACGTCATCGACGCCTACGGCATCGCCGGTCGCGCCGGCATGGGGCGGCGCATCAACACCATCATGCAGACCGCCTTCTTCGCCATCTCCTGCATCCTGGAGCGGGACGAGGCCATCGCCCGCATCAAGGAGGCGGTGAAGAAGACCTATGGCCGCAAGGGTCAGGGGCTGCTGGAGCGTAACTTCGCCGCCATCGACGCCGCCCTGGCGGGCTTGCACCAGGTGACCATCCCCGACCAGGTCACCAGTACCTTCGATCGGCCCCCGGTGGTGCCCGTGGACGCCCCGGCCTTCGTGCGCCAGGTCACCGCCGTGCTCATGGCCAACCAGGGGGACCGTCTGCCGGTGAGCCTCATGCCCGCCGACGGCACCTGGCCGACGGCCACCACCCGCTTCGAGAAACGCCGCATCGCCCTGGAACTGCCCCAGTGGGAGGAGGACCTCTGTACCCAGTGTGGCAAGTGTCCCCTGGTCTGTCCCCATGCCGCCATCCGCGCCAAGGTTTACCCCGAGGAGCGGCTCGCCGCCGCCCCGGCGGGTTTCCAGTCCGCCCCCATCAAGGGCAAGGACTTCCCCGCCGGCCATCGCATCACCTACCAGGTGGCCCCGGACGATTGCACCGGCTGCGGCCTGTGCGTCGAGGTCTGTCCCATCCGCGACCGCCAGGACCCGCAGCGCAAGGCCCTCAACATGGTGCCCATCGAGGCGCGCCACGACCTGGAGGTGCCGCGCTGGGACTTCTTCCTCGGTCTGCCGGAGTTCGACCGCACCCGGCTGGACCCGGGTAAGATCAAGCACGCCATGATGCTCCAGCCCCTGTTCGAGTTCTCCGGGGCCTGCGTCGGCTGCGGTGAGACGCCCTACATCAAGCTGGCGACCCAACTCTTCGGCGACCGCATGCTGGTGGCCAACGCCACCGGTTGTTCGTCGATCTACGGCGGCAACCTGCCCACCACCCCTTACGCCGTCAACCCCGAGGGCCGGGGGCCAAGCTGGAACAACTCCCTGTTCGAGGATAACGCCGAGTTCGGCCTGGGCCTGCGCCTAGCGGTGGACAAGCAGACCGACCAGGCCCGGGAGCTGGTGCGACGCCTGGCCGCTCAGATCGGTGGCGAGCTGGCCGCCGGGCTGCTGGGCGCGGACCAATCCAGCGAGGCCGGCATCTTCGCCCAGCGGGAGCGCATCGCCGCCCTCAAGGAGCGGCTGGCGACCCTCGACCTCCCCGAGGCCCGTCTGCTTGCAGGCCTGTGCGAGAACCTGGCGCGACGCAGCGTCTGGATCATCGGCGGTGATGGCTGGGCCTACGACATCGGCTATGGCGGCGTCGACCACGTCCTGGCTTCGGGCCGTGACGTCAACCTGCTGGTGCTCGACACCGAGGTCTATTCCAACACCGGCGGTCAGACCTCCAAGGCCACCCCCCTGGGGGCCGTCGCCAAGTTCTCCGCTGGTGGCAAGCCGACCTTCAAGAAGGACCTGGCGATGATGGCCATGGCCTACGAGAACGTCTACGTCGCCCAGGTCGCCTTTGGCGCCAAGGATGTCCAGACCATCCGCGCCTTCCTCGAGGCCGAGTCCTACCCCGGCCCCTCGCTGATCATCGCCTACTCGCCCTGTATCGCCCACGGCGTGGACCTGTCCCACAACCTGCGGCAGCAGGACCTGGCGGTGGATTCCGGCCACTGGCCCCTGTTCCGCTATGACCCGCGCAAGACCGCCGCCGGCGAGAACCCCCTGCACCTGGACTCCAAGCCGCCGAGCCTGCCCTATCGGGACTTCATCGGCACCGAGACGCGCTTCAGCGTCCTCGCCAAGACCCACCCGGAGGACGCGGAGCGGTTCCTGCGCCTGGCCCAGAAGCACGTCGAGACCCGTTTCCGCCTCTACGAACAACTGGCCCATCTGGCGGCGGCCAAGCAGGAGTGACGGACGCCCGTCGGGCCTGGATACGACACAGGCCCCCTCCACCTGGCGGTGGCCAGACCGGCGTGATGACGGCACCCTGGGTCCGACCGCCAGCCGATCACGCCCCAGCACGCCACCCTTGCCCGCCATCCCTTGATTGAGAGAGCGTTCCCATGGATCTGTGCACCCAGTATCTCGGCCTCGACCTGACCAGTCCCCTGGTCCCGTCCGCCTCGCCCCTGAGCCGCAGCCTGGATATCTGCCGGCGACTGGAGGACGAGGGCGCCGGGGCGCTCATCCTCTGGTCCCTGTTCGAGGAGGCCCTGACCGCCGAGACCGAGACCAGCGCCCGCTTCCTCAGCGAGCAATTCACCGGCTTCGCCGAGGCCGATAGCTTCCTCCCGGACCACCGGGATTTTACCCCGGAGCTGGACCTCTACCTGGAGCACCTTGCCAAACTTAAGACGACGCTGGGCATCCCGGTCATCGCCAGCCTCAACGGCGTCACCCCCGGCGGCTGGGTCAGCCATGCCCGGGCCCTGGAAGAGGCCGGCGCCGACGCCTTGGAGCTGAACGTCTATTACGTCGCCGCCAATCCGGACGAGGACGGGGCCGCAGTGGAGGAACGCTACCTGGCCCTGCTGAGCGCCCTGCGCCACCAGGTCCGCCTGCCCATCAACATGAAGCTCTCCCCCGCCTTCAGTTCCGTCGCCAACATGGTCCAGCGCCTGGAGGCGGCGGGGGCCAATGGCGTCGCCCTCTTCAACCGCTTTTACCAGCCGGACATCAATCTCGACAGCCTGCGCCTGCGCCCCGTCCTTCACCCCTCCACCTCCGCCGAGTCCCTGCTGGCGATGCGCTGGATCGCCCTGCTCTACGGCCGGGTCGGTCTCTCCCTGGGGGCCACCGGTGGGGTGCATGGTGCCGAGGACGCCCTCAAGCTACTGCTGGCCGGGGCCGACGTGGTGCACCTGTGCAGCCTGCTACTCCGGGAGGGCCCCCGTGCCCTGGGGCGGGTGCAAGCCGGCATCATGGCGTGGATGGAGGCCCAGGGCTTCGAGACCCTGGCCGACTTCCGGGGTCGCATGAGCGCCCTGGCGGTGCCCAACCCGGCGGAGTTCGAGCGTGGCAACTACGTCCAGGTCCTGGACAGCTTCAAGTCCGCCCCCGGGGTCCGGGTCTGACCTGACACCCCGGGCGGATGCGCCTCCTCGGCCGTCGTTAATACCCACCCGATAGCTGATCAGGTTCTCTCCGGGTGGGACCAAAAACCGCCAGATCGCGGGTATAGAATGACGGCCCTCTTTCACCCCTGACCGGAGCACCCCCCCGCATGCGGCCCACCGAGCAACAGAAACGCTGGCTCAAGCAACAGGTCCACCACCTCAAACCCGTCGTCAGCCTTGGCCAGGCTGGGCTCACCGAGCCCGTCCTGGCCGAGATCGAACTGGCCCTGGATCATCATGAACTGATCAAGGTCAAGATCGCCGCCGGCGATCGCGACCTGCGCGACGAATTCATCGCCGCCATCGCCAGCCGCACCCAGGCGGATCTTATCGACCGCGTGGGCAACATGGCCGCCTTCTTTCGCGCCAATCCGCGCAATAAGAACCCGCTGACCCTGCCCGGAAACTGAGCGGCTACCGCGCTCAGGATCGCCAAGATCTCCAGCGTGAAAGTCACGGCAAGGTCTTTAGCGTAATAGTCACGGGAATGTCTCTCATTATCAAGGTCGTGGCGCGCCGCCTCATGACCGATAGCGTGAACGTCTCGAAAAGTCTGTTAATTTTCAGTTGGGTGGCCTGCCGCATCATGCCAGTTAGACTGTTGCCCTCGCTGACCTTGGCCCTGAGCTACCTCCCGCTGGCGGCCCAGGCCAACGACCTCCCCTATCGTGACCCACGCTTGCCGGTGGAGGAGCGGGTCGCCGATCTCCTGGGACGCATGAGCCTCGCGGACAAGCTCGGCCAAATGGTCATGGGGGGCCGCGACTGGGTCACGCCGGACCAGGTCAAGGAATGGCGGCTGGGCTCCCTGCTCTCCGGGGGCGACAGCCCGCCGCCGACACTCAACACCCTCGAGGGTTGGACGTCCATGGTCCAGGGCTACCAGGCGGCGGCCCTCAGCACCCCGCTGGGCATCCCCTTGCTCTACGGCATCGACGCCGTCCACGGTTTTGGTGCCCTGCCCGGCGCCACCCTCTTTCCCCACCAGGTGGGACTGGCGGCGGCGGATGATCCCGACCTGATGCGCCGCATCGGCCAAGCCACGGCCCGGGAACTGGCTGCCGCCGGCATCTACTGGAACTTCGCCCCCATGGTAGCGGTGGTCGACGACATCCGCTGGGGACGCGCCTACGAGGCCCTGGGCGCGAATACCGAGCGTGTCAGCCGGCTCGCCGCCGCCTATACCCGTGGTTTCCAGCAAGGACTGGCGGCGCTGGGTCCGGGTCTGCCCCGGCCCCTGGCGACCGCCAAGCATTACCTGGGTGACGGCGGGGTCCAGTACGGCAGCTCCCACTTCCAGATCAAGGGCGCCTGGTCGCGCCTGGATCGCGGCGACACCCGGGGCGAGGAGACCAGCCTCCTGGCCCGGCACCTGCCACCTTACCAGGCCCAGGTTGCCGCTGGGGTTGAAGCGGTCATGGTCTCCTACAGCAGTTGGAACGGCGTGCGCATGCACGGCCATGCCGACCTGCTCCAGGGGGTCCTGCGTCGGCAACTCGGTTTCACGGGACTGGTGGTCTCGGACTGGGAGGCCCTGCAACTCCTCCCCGCCACCGGCTTCGACCAACAAGTGGCCATGGCCGTCAACGCCGGCGTGGATGTCCTCATGGAACCCGCCCGGACGGCGGAGGTGCTCGGCATCCTCCATGGCCTGGCCAGCCGCGGCCAACTCTCCCCGGCCCGCATCGACGAGGCCGTCACCCGGGTCCTGCGGGTGAAATTCGCCATGGGTCTGTTTGAACACCCAGGCCCGGTGGCCGCGGCAAGCAAGCTGGTGGGCAACAACGCCCACCGCGCCCTGGCCCGGGAGGCGGTGCGCAAATCCCAGGTGTTTCTCAAGAACCAAGAGGCCCTCCCCTTGCGGCGGGGCCAACGCCTCCTCGTCGCCGGTACCCATGCGGATGATCTGGGCCTGCAAAGCGGCGGCTGGACCCTGGTCTGGAGTGGTTTCCAGGGCGACAATAGCCGGCTGCCTGGCGCCACGACCCTCCTTGCCGGCCTGCGTCAGGTCGGTGGTGACGCCACCCCCATCGAATATTCCCCGACCGGCGATTTCATCGGCCCCCAGGCCGACGCCGCCATCGTTCTGGTCGGTGAGCCGCCCTACAGCGAATGGCTGGGAGACCGGGATGCCGATGGCCTGCGGCTCACGGCGGAGGACCAGGCCCTGATCGCCCGGCTGAGGCCCCAGGCCCGCAAGCTGATCCTGGTACTGGTCACGGGACGGCCGCTGATCCTTGATCAGGCATGGGCGGCCAGCGACGCGATCGTCGTCGCCTGGCTGCCCGGCAGCGAGGGCGCCGGGGTGGCCGATACCCTCTTTGGCGACTCCCCCTTCACGGGCCGGCTCCCCTATGCCTGGCCGCGGGACTCCTCCGGCCTGGGGCCTGACGCCGTCATGCCCGCGGAGACGGGGCCGGCGGGGCTGCGGCCAGTGCCGGGCCTCTTGTTTCCAGAGGGTTATCGCCTGGGTGACTGAGCGCCCGCCCAAGATAGCGCCCAACACCCCAATGCGTTAGACGGGACCGCGCGGGCATCGGCTCCCTCCCTGGACCTTGAGCGGTTATCAATGTTGTCACCCCCCAATGGCTTAGGCTGTCTTGGGTAGCACAAGCCACCGATGCCCTTGCTCCCGCCCCCTGGTGGGGGAGTGTTGGGGTGAGGGGGCTGAACGCCTACGAGCGGGGTTATCTCTGGGGGATATCAGAGGGGCGGCCAGAAGCTGATGTCGGAGGCAAACACCGGTCCCTCTTCATCGCTACGCATCACCATGCCCTTGATGGACTTGGTGGTGGCATCCTGCTGGGCGATCTGCACCTCCACGAAGTGATGGCAGCGCAGGGGGGCGGGGGTCTCGATGGACATGCGACCCGTGCCGTAGCGCCTGATCCGGCAGGGTTGTGGCAGGTTCTTACCGGGGACCAGTAACCAGGCCGCCTGGTCGGCTTTGGTCTCGCTGCAGCAGGCTGCGTTCATGGGGTTCTCCTCGTCTTTCTCAATGATTGTTATGGGATTCAGGGTCTGAGGCCCTGTTTTCCTTGGTTTTCGCCCCGTCCCTGAGGCGGCGGGTTCGGTTTGCCCTCCGGCTGATTACCGAGGGCATCCTCTCCGCCTGAAATCGTCGGCCAGGTCGCCGGCCAGCCGGGTGCCTGGCCACCTAGCCGGGGGTCAGTCGACCCGATCGAGATGACCCCGGCGATGCATCAGTTCCATGATGCGCTCCGTCAGGATCAGCTCCATGGCATACATCATCTTGCCGCCGGGAATCACCAGGGTATTGAAACCGGTGATCTGCGCCCCCTCGATCAGCCCCTTGAGGTTGATTTTGTATTCCACGCTGGGCTTGTCCTTGAGGAAATGGATCAGCACCAGGCTTTGATCCGCTGTGGGAATGTTCTCGATACAGAAGGGGTTGGAGGTATCGGTCAGCGGGATGCGCTGAAAGTTGATGTGGGTCTTGGAAAACTGGGGCAGGATGTAATGCATGTAGTCGTACATGCGCCGATGGATGGTGTCCATCACGTCCGCGGTCTGATAGCCCCGCTCCGCTTTATCACGATTGATCTTCTGCACCCATTCCAGGTTGATGGTGGGGCACACGCCGATGAGCAAGTCGACCTCGGCGGAGAGGTCGATATCCCCCGCCACCACACCACCATGGAGCCCCTCGTAAAAAAGCAGATCGGTATCCGGCGGGATCGGCTCCCAGTCGGTGAAGGTCCCCGGAGGGGCACCATAAAGGGCGGCCTCCTCCTCGTCATGGACATAGTGGCGGCGTTCCCCCATTCCCGACTGGCCGTAGGAGCGAAAGAGTTCCAACTGCTTGTCGAAGAGATTGCCCTCGGGTCCGAAGTGGCTCAGATTGCGGCCATCTTTTAAGGCCTTCTTCACTTCCCGCCGCATCTCCTGACGGTCATAGCGATGAAAACTATCCCCTTCGATAAAGGCCGCGCGGGCGCCGACCCGTTTAAAGATATGCTGCAGGGCATTCTTGACCGTGCTGGTGCCCGCGCCGGAGGAACCGGTCACGGCAACGATGGGGTGCTTTCTCGACATTCTGCTGGCCTCATACTGCTGATGCGCTATCCCTCCCTGGCTGAATGACCACCACTACCAATGATAGTCCCCACCTCTCCTGGTCCTTCGGGAGAGTTTCATGTCCAGACAACCCGGTCGGGTTGGCCGCCGTCCGCTAAAGAGTGCTTAACACACCAGGCCGGGCGGTAGCGTGAAATCAAGCGCCCGTCATCACGGTATCTTCAGAGACCACCGACCAGGCAGAGGGAAGACTATCTGCCCAATTTCTTATGTTGCACAGCAACATACAGACCAGTTCCTGACTGATGGCGTAAGATCGTAACAGGATCGTCACCCAATGGAAATAATTTCCTTGGCCTCGGCTTCGCCGACCAGCGACGTAGATAGAGGGCGCCGGACCTTCAGTCCGGATGTTTGCGACGCAGAAAAGTCGGGAAACGGGGCAGGCCCCGGGCCGTGCGGCCGTGGTATTTGAAGGTCACCAGGCTTCCAATCGGTGGTGGAGACTGTCTTTGGGCATCGGTAAAACCCGTGCCCAGGCGGAAGCGCAACCCGTTGCCCTCCTCCACCAGCAGGGCGCCAAGCATACCCTGCAGGCGGCCCTTGCCAGGCAGGTGGGCGATCACCCGCGCCTCGGCATCCAGGTAGGGTTTGACCTTGAGCAGATCATCTGAGCGGCCAGCGCGGTAAAGGGAATCCTCGCGGTGCAGCATGAGGCCCTCGCCCCCCTCGCTGACGATGGCCGCGAGGTGCTCCATCAGGGCGTCATGGTCACTGACCCGAAACTGGTCGATCAGGGCCAGGTAGGGGCTGGGCGGGGGCAGGAGCAGTGCCCGTAACTCACTTAGCCGTTGGCCAAAGGGGGCGGGCGAGGCCGGCAAGTCGAAGACCATGAATCTAACTTGCCTCCAGACGTCGGGGTCAGGCACCTCCTGACGCGCGGCGGCGGACATGCGATCGAAAGTGCCGCGTCCCATCCAGAGTTCGCCATCCAGCGGCTGACGAGGAAATCGCGCCGTAAACCATGCCGGGGGGAGGATCGGCCTGCCGCCGCGGCTGGTCAGGCTTTCACCGTCCCAATAGGCACGGACACCATCGAGTTTTTCACTGACCCAGTACCGGCTCAGATCGACGCCAGCCTGGTAGGTGTTCGCCAGAAGGAGTTTGGGGGCATCGCCAGTGACTGCTTGCGGGTCACCAGCCAGAACGGGCAGGTGGGGACAAGCCACCAGATGTAGCCACAACAGCCACCGCGGGCGAGTCAGCCACCCAATCCAAGGAATCAGCGACGAGACCTTGGGCATGCAGGCGCGGGGGGTGCTTGCTGGCCTATCCAGCCCACAAACGGGGGATAGGCCAGAGGCAAGCGGGAATTACTTCCAGAACTGCCACCAAGACTTATCCCCGCCCATACCGGACATGCCACCCATACCGCCCATGCCGGACATTCCGCTCATGCCGCCCATGCCGCCCATGCCCGACATACCGGACATGCCACCCATGCCGGACATGCCGCCCATGCCCGACATACCGGACATGCCACCCATGCCGGACATGCCGCCCCCGCCCATGCCCGACATGCCGGACATACCACCCATGCCGCCCATGCCGGACATTCCGCTCATGCCGCCCATGCCGGACATACCGGACATGCCGCCCATGCCAGACATGGACGCATGAACCACGGAGGCACCGGCAAACGCACAAGCCATGGCCATCGCCAGACGCAGCTTATTGGAAACCATACTCGATTCTCCTCTGTTGGAATTGGTAATTGGCGGGGTAAAACACCCACGGGGACACCACGACAGCCAGCATACCGGCCCGGAAGGGGCAGGCAGAAAGCAGGAATGCCCGCCGTGGTTGACCAAGGGAATCCTAGTACAGGCCCCAAGCCTTTTACCCTGCCAGAATGTCACCTCAAAGTCTCTGGAGGGTAAAAGAGGCGTCTTCAGCCTCCTTTGGCGGGTGCCGCTTCCGGCAAAACAATATTGAGTTCCAGGACCTCCCGGGTATCGTCCTGTTCGTAATTGACGGACACGGCATTCATGTCGACATCCACGTATTTGCGGATGACTTCCAGGATTTCCTGTTGCAACTGTGGCAGATAGGAAGGCTGATTGCGGGTGGCGCGATCGTGGGCGACCAGGATCTGTAGCCGTTCCTTGGCGATCGCCGCCGTGCCGCGCTGGCGGTGGGAGCGGAATAAATCGAGCAGACCCATGCGTTAACCCCCCATCAGGCGGCTGAAGAAGCCCTTCTTCTTGATCTCCAGGAAGCGGTGCGGCAGATCCTCCCCCAGGTAGCGGCCAACGGCATCGTGGTAGGCCTGGCCCGCGTCACTCTCGGTGTCCAGGATGACGGGCACGCCGGAATTGGAGGCGTTGAGGACGGCCTTGGACTCGGGGATGACCCCCAGCAGGTCCAGGGACAGGATCTCCCGCACGTCGTTGACGCTGAGCATCTCGCCCTTGGCCACCCGCTCCGGGGAATAGCGGGTGAGCAGGAGATATTCCCGGATCGGCGCCTCGTTGCGCTCCGCGCGCCGGGACTTGCTGGACAGGATGCCGAGCATGCGGTCCGAGTCACGCACCGATGAGACCTCGGGGTTGGTGACCACCACCGCGTCGTCGGCGTAGTACATGGCCATGTAGGCGCCATGCTCGATACCCGCCGGCGAGTCACAGACGATGTAGTCGAAGGTCTTGGCCAGTTCCTCCAGGACCCGACCAACGCCATCCTTGGTCAAGGCGTCCTTGTCGCGGGTCTGGGAGGCGGGGAGCACGTAGAGGGCGTCGCAACGCTTGTCGCGGATCAGGGCCTGGTTGATATTGGCCTCGCCATTGATGACGTTGACGAAGTCATAGACCACCCGCCGCTCGCAGCCCATGATCAGGTCGAGGTTGCGGAGGCCGACATCGAAGTCGATGACCGCGGTGCGATGCCCCCGTTGGGCCAGCCCCATGGCCAGCGCCGCGCTGGTGGTGGTCTTGCCCACCCCGCCCTTGCCAGATGTAATAACGATTGTTCTCGCCAATTTATCGCCCTCCCTCAGGCGCCCGGAGATCCCGGTTGAATTCGGTCAGATTTTTTCGACGCGGAGCACGTCACCGTCGAGGAAGATCTGGACGGGAACGCCCTTCACCTCGTCCGGGATGTTTTCGCTGATACGGTAATGGCCCGCCACCGACAGCAGTTCGGCCTGGAGGTCCTGGCAAAAGATCCGCGCGCTGGTATCGCCCTTCATGCCCGCCATGGCGCGACCCCGCAGGGGTCCGTAGACGTGAATGTTGCCGTCGGCCATCAGTTCCGCGCCATGGCTGACGGGCGCGATGACCGACAGGTCACCGCCAGGGGCATAAACCCGCTGGCCGGAGCGCACCGGCCGGGTGACCAGGCGCTGACTGGCGCTGTACGGTTCCTCGGCCGGGGTCTGGGCTGGCGTCACGGGCCGTGGGGTCGGTCGCGGCTCCGGCTGATTTGATGTCTCCCGGGGCGGGGTCCGCCGGACGAAGGCATCACCGAGGATCGCCAGTTCCATGGCTTCGGCGGCCTGATGCTGCTCCTCGGTACCGCCGCGAATGCCGACCGGGATCATGCCGAAGCCGCGCATCAATCCCACCAGCAAGGGAAACTCGATCTGCCCCGCGCCCGGCGGCAGACCGGAGAGGTCGATCACCACCGGCGTGTTGCGAAAGAAGTCCGGGGCCTGCTCGACCTTGATCCCCAACTGGTCGGCGACGCCATCCATGTCGACGCCCAGCAGGCGGATGACCGGCAGGGTGAAGGTGGCGGCCTTGAGTTCGAAGGCCGGTTTTGGGCTATCAGCCCCAGGGTGTGGATAAGAGGCCATCTGGTCGAGATAATCCTGAAGCTCCGAAATCAGCCTTGAAGACCCGGAATCAAGCGTGGCGCGTCAACCCGGCGGCCAGCGCATGGGTCTGCCGCCCAGCAGATGCAGGTGCAGGTGGAAGACCGTCTGTCCCGCGGCGGCATTGCAATTGATCACGGCGCGGTAACCGGCCGCGGCGATCCCCTCCTGCTCCGCGACCTTACGGGCGGCGAGGAAGAGTTTGCCGACGAGTTCCGCGTCCTCCGCCTCCAACGCGTTGAGCGAAGGGATGGGTTTACGCGGGATCAGCAGGATGTGGGTTGGGGCCTGGGGATTGAGGTCCCGGAAGGCCACCACCTCCTCGTCCTGATAGACGATATCCGCCGGAATCTCACCGCGGCTGATTTTACCGAAAATAGTGTCTGACATGATGTCTCCTTGCAGGCTAACGATCAGCGAGGGTCTCGCCGCACCCACTTGATGACGAGGGCTCCGGGCTCTCTCACGCGGACTGGCATGAGGCAGCAAGCCAAATCAATGATAATTTTGGGTTTTCCCGTGACTTTCACGCTAAAAGCCATGCCGCCCGGCGAAGGCATGGGCCAGGGTGCCGCCATCGACGTACTCCAGTTCGCCCCCCAAGGGGACGCCATGGGCGATGCGCGTGGTCCGCACCCCCCGCTCGGCGGCGATGGCGGCGATATACTGGCTGGTGGCGCTACCCTCGACCGTGGGGCTGACGGCCAGGATCAGCTCCCTGAGTTGGCCTTCCGCCAACCGCGCCTCCAGGAGGTCCAAACCCAGTTCCTTGGGTCCGATCCCATCCAGGGGCGAGAGACGACCGCCAAGGACAAAATAGAGCCCCCGGTAATCCGTCGCCTGCTCGATGGCGACCATGGCCGAGGGATGCTCGATGACGCACAGCAAGCCGGGATCCCGCTGGGGATTGGCGCACAGTCCGCACAGGACCTCCTCGCTGAGGGTGCGACAGCGCTGGCAGTGGCGGACCCGTTCCATCGCCGCCGCCAGAACCCGGGCCAGATGCCGCCCACCCTCCCGATCCCGCTCCAGCAGGTGAAAGGCCATGCGCTGGGATGACTTGGGCCCCACCCCGGGCAGGCAGCGCAGGGCGTCAATCAATTGATTCACCAGGGGTCGATCAGCCATGAGGCCTCCCGCGACAAACTGGCTTGAGGGTGTGCGCCAAGACCATGTAAATGTTAGACTTTACCGTGAATTTCACGCTAACTGGCATGAGGCGGCAGGCCACACCCCTGATAAAAAACCACATTCCCGTGACTTTCACGCTAACCGGACATCCGCGCCTTAAAAAGGCAGCTTGAAGCCCGGTGGCAGGGGGAGATTGCTGAGCCCGCCGGCGATGCTGGCCATGCCCTCCTGGGTCTTTTCCGCGACCTTCTGCACCGTGGCGTTCACCGCCGCCGCCACCAGATCCTCCAGCATCTCCTTGTCGTCGCTCAGCAGGGAGGGATCGATCTCGACCCGCCGCACCTCGTGCCGGCCGTTCATCGTCACCTTGACCATGCCGCCGCCGGACTCGCCGGTGACCTCCTCCCGCGCCAACCGTTCCTGGGTCTTCTGCATGTCCTCCTGCATTTTCTGGGCTTGTTTGAGGATATTGCCTAATCCAGCTTTCACGCTTGTGTTACCTCTGTCTATCAATCGAAATGGAGCTGCTCACCGGGCACCTCAGGGTGCTGGCTTCACGGTGCCCGGGATGAGGCGGGCACCGAATTGTTCGTTAAGGGCCCGGGTCACCGGGTCCGCCGCCAAGGCCTCCTCCGCCGCGCGCTGACGTTCGCGCGCCTCGCGGGTGCGCCGCTGGGACGGGGTCTCCCCCTCCGGGTGCGCCACCTGGATTTCCAGCCGCAGCTCGTCGCCCAAAACCGCGGCCAGGGCGGTCCGCAGACGCTGCTCGCTGGCGGCTACCCGCAGGCGCCGGGAGGCCTGGTCCAGGGTCAGCCGCAGGCATTGGCCATCCCAAGCCACCAACTCGCAATTATGGGCCAGTTCGCTGGCCACCCCACCCAGGTCAAGTCGTGCCACCAAGGCATGCCAATCCTCCGGGTTTGCCAGCGGCGGGGCCGTGGATGCCGCCATGGGAGTGGCGGTGGAAGAGGATGTAGGCGCGGGTGTGGGCACGGACGTAGGCCCGGGCGCCTGACCCACAGCCAGGCTGTCCTCGTGGTCACTGGGGGAGGCGTAGGAGCCGGTACTGGCGCCGGTCGTGGCGGGGACCGCCGATGGAGGCTGGGGCTGGGGCTGGGGCTGCGGATGACCCGGCTTGACGGCGGCGCCGGCAGGCTTGTGGGTGGTGGCGGCTGGCTTGGCGGTGGTGGTAGCCGGCTTGGCGGCGGCGGTGGCCAGCTTGGCCGCCGCCAGGGCGGCGCTTGCCGGATGGTCACGACTGGGGACGGAGTAGGGGGCATCCGGGGCGTCTGATGAAACCGGCGCGCCCGGGGGACGAGGGGAACCAGACCTATCCGGCGGCCCCGATATATTTGACGCATACCCCGCGCCGGCCGGTCCCGGACCCGAACCCGGACCCGGGACAGGGGTTCGCGGGGGGAAAGACTGCTCGGCTTCCCCCGGGCGGAAGGCCAGCATGCGCAGCAGGACCATCTCCATGCCGGTCCGCGGATCCGGTGCCAGGGGGAGGTCCGCCTGACCGAGGAGGGCGATCTGGTAATAGAGTTGGACATCCTCCGGTGTCAGATCCCGTCCCAGTGCCACCAGCGTCTCGCGCTCAGGATCATCGGCGGCCAGGATCGCGGGCACCTGCTGGAAGAGCGCGATGCGGTGCAGCAAGCCCAACACTTCCTGCAGCACGCCGCCAAAATCAGGGGCCAGTTCATGGATTCGCGCCACCTCGGCCAGCAAGGCGGCGCCATCCCGCGCGGCCAGGGCCTGGAGCAGCCGCAGGCTCATGTCCCGGCCCACGGTGCCCAGCATAGCCCGGATGTCCTCGGCCCCCACCCGGCCGCCACCGAAGGCGATGGCCTGATCGAGCAGGCTCAGCCCGTCACGCATGCTGCCATCTGCCGCCCGGGCCAGCAAGGCCAGGGCCGGGGCCTCGAAGGGCACCGCCTCGACGGTGAGGATATGGGCCAACTGGGTGGCGATCTCCTCCGGCACCAGGCGCTTGAGGTTGAACTGGAGGCAGCGGGACAGGACGGTCACCGGCACCTTCTGCGGGTCGGTGGTGGCGAGCAGAAACTTGACGTGCGGTGGCGGTTCCTCCAGCGTCTTCAGCAAGGCGTTGAAGCTGCTGGTGGAGAACATGTGCACCTCGTCGATGAGGTACACCTTGAAACGGCCCTTGACCGGGGCGAAGGGGACATTGTCCAGCAATTCCCGCGTCTGATCGACCCGGGTTCGGGAGGCGGCGTCCACCTCCAGCAGGTCGACGAACCGGCCCTCGTCGATCTCCCGACAGGAGGGGCATTGGCAACAGGGGGCGGAACTGACGCCCGCCTCGCAGTTCAGGGCCTTGGCGAGGATACGCGCCAGGGTGGTCTTACCGACGCCCCGGGTGCCCGTGAAGAGGTAGGCGTGATGGAGGCGGTCCTGATCGAGGGCATTGCTCAGCGCCCGCACCACATGGGCCTGACCGACCATGTCCGCGAAGGAGCGGGGTCGCCACTTGCGGGCCAGTACCTGGTAGGACATGCCGTGCTAGAGAGAAGCCTGGGGTTGAGGGATGTGGGGAGCGGCAGACATTGTACCCAGGCTCAAAGGCTATCACCCGGGCCACGGACCCAGGCAGGCCGGGGGACCGTACGGTGGGAATGAAGCCCACTGAGGCGGGTTGAGGGCGGCGGGCCCCGCCAGCCACACCCCGGCGCCCACATCCACCGCTGCGGCTGCTCCCTTCCGGGCCTGACCGGGTTCACGGCTTCGCGTCGCGAGGGGACCGACGGGTCCGCCATCGATATCCGACCTGGCCCAGCCAGACCGGACGCGCAAGGTAACAAGGCCAGCCGCGGAAGACAAGCACTGCCGCGTGAGCACTGCCGCGTTAGTCTGCCCCATGAGTCACGACATTCAGCGCCGCGCTTAGTCGCAACGGCCGCGCGCGGCGAGGAAATGGGGCCGCACTGTCAGGACCTGGCCTTCCCTCCTCGCCTTGCGCGAACCTCCACCCCCCGATCACACCAGAAATCACAAGCATGTGGGCAGAGGGTCTATGCTTGCCGACGGGGATCAACCAATCGCCATCATCGTCGAGGCTAACAATGACATCGAAAGCGCGTTACCAGGAGCCCAGCGCCGCGATCCAGGCCCAGTTGGACCAGCGGGTCGATCGCCTGCACCTCTGGCTGCGCCAAGGCATCCAGCGCGACCATGTCGACCAGATCTTCGGACGCGGCCGCAATTTCTTTCACATCGAGAACTGGTACTCGATCCACAGCCTCATCCGCCTGGGCCTGCGTCTTACCGGCCTCTATGGCCGGGGGCGCCGCAATGCGGCGAACATCCAGGTGCGGCACCACCGGGTCCGTCTGGCTGACCTGCCCCAACCCTTTCATGGCCTGCGTCTCCTGCACCTCAGCGACATCCACGTCGACATGGCGCCGCGGATCCTCGATGCCCTGATCGAGCGGGTAGCGGCGACCGAGCATGACCTGTGCGTCATCACCGGCGATTTCCGCGCCCGCACCCACGGCGACTGCACGCCGACCCTGGAGGCCATGGCCCGGCTCAGGCCCTGCCTGGCCGCGGAGGTGTACGGCGTCCTCGGCAATCACGACTTCATCGAGTTGGTGCCCGGGCTGGAGACCCTGGGCATTCGCATGTTGCTAAACGAGGCCCGGGCCCTGGAGCGGGGGGGAGCCAGGCTGTACCTGGCGGGTATAGACGATCCCCACTACTATCGCGCCGACAACCTGGAGAAGGCCGCTGATGGCATTCCCCCGGGGGCCCCAGCCATCCTCCTCAGCCACTCGCCGGAGATTTATCGCCACGCCGCGCATGCCGGCTTCCGACTCATGCTCTGCGGCCATACCCACGGTGGCCAGATCTGCCTGCCAGGGGGCATCGCCCTGACCTTCAACGCCGCCTGCCCGCGGCGCCTGGGGCGGGGCCCCTGGCGGTGGGGTGAGCTTCAGGGGTACACCTCGGTGGGGGCCGGCGCCTGCGTAGTGCCGGTACGGTTCAATTGCCCGCCGGAAATCACCGTCCACCACCTGGAGGCAGCCGAGTGACCTGGACGTTGGTCAGCGTGGCGGGATAGTCCTCCTGCTGGCACGGCCAGAGGGGCTCAGCCGCCGGCAGGCGCGAGTTGGCAAGGTCGCCGTGCGAGGGTGGCGGGGATGTTTGTCCGCCAGGCGAGGGCGGCGGAGACGCTAAGAGGTCACCTTGGCCGAGGGCGAAGACGTAGTCGCGGCCTTGGCCGTGGTGGACTTCTGAACGCCGACTTTGTCAGCGCCACTCTTGTCAGCGCCGCCCTTGTCACCGCCCGTCTTGGCGGCCTCGCCAGCACCCCCCTCCTTGGCGCCGGCCTCCTTACCAGCCTTGCCACCCGGTTCCTTGCCACCGGACTCGTGCAGGTTCTTCTTGCCGGACTTCTTGAAATCCGTTTCATACCAACCGCTACCCTTGAGACGGAAGGCCGCGGCGGAGACGAGCTTCTTCAGGCCCGGCTGACCGCACTGGGGGCAATCCACCAGCGGTGGGTCGCTGATCTTCTGCAGGGCCTCCAACTGATATTCACAGTTGTCGCACCGATATTCGTAAAAGGGCATAACGAAACCTCTTCAACATGCCCAGGTGACCTAGCGGGCCCAGGCGGGGAACGGCGCGATCTTAGGGATTCTGGCGAGGATTTCAAGCAACATGCGTCTCGTCGCCAAGATCGGGGCAAGGGCCGGCGCTGGCGGCCTCATTTCCCCTCCACTATTATCGGCTTCTTTCCACGCTCCTGGACCTGGGGGTGGTAGACAAGGAACCGCATCCTTGGATACACCTTTTTTCGCCCGATATTGCCCGATGAGCTAGTTCCAGGGAGTTCCGGAGATACCCTCTCCGCGCTCATCCTTCCCCGGAGAAACCCACTTTCTGAATTCAACTATCGACGTTCAATAGCGGAGACCTCTCATGCACAAGATCCTCGCCACGCTGGTTCCGGCCCTGCTCCTGCTGGGACTGGACGGAACCCTTGCCCATGCCCAGCCCGCCCCGGTGATGGCGGCCCCGGCGGCGCCCGCCCTGCGCAGCACCCCCCTTGATCTCGACGAGCGCGAGCTGGAACGGGCCATCACCGAGGGCCAGGCGCAAGGCCAGGTTCCCAGCACGGAATGGGCCATCGCCCCGGCACCGGGCCCGGGGGCGGGACCGCAACCCGCCCCGGGCAGTCTCCCAGCGCCCGACCCCGCCCCCGCGCCCGTGGTGGCGCCCCCTCCGCCTAGCCCAGCGCCGGCGGCCCCCGTCAACACCGCGACCGTCCCCCATATCAGCGGGGGCGTCGGCTTTGACGAGCGCGCCCACCTGGAGGCGGTCAAGTCCCAGTACAACCTTAGATTGCTCTTCGCCATCAGCGGCGCGGGCAGCTACCTGTCCGGGGTCAAGGTCCTCATTCAGGACGCCCGGGGCCAAACCGCCCTGGAGACGGTCTCCAATGGCCCCTGGTTCTTCGCCCAACTGCCCCCCGGCGCCTACACCCTGACCCTGGACAATCAGGGACAGGTGCAAAAGCGCTCGGTCAACATCCTTCCCCAGCGGGCCACCGAGGAAAATGTCTACTGGACCGCGGCCCCCCAGGACGGTCAACCGGTCCCCCCAACTGGCTGGAATGTTCAGCCCCCGCCTGCCAGTCCTGGGGCGGGACCGGGTGATTATGGCGCGCCCGCCCCGACCGCGGCGCCCCTCAGCCCCCGGCGGACCTCCACCGGC
>JADHED010000112.1_pt1 | contig 111848 bp, 118 predicted proteins | sample 8952041 | NCBI WGS metagenome assembly JADHED01 (sample SAMN16124423, study PRJNA663239) | bioreactor sludge metagenome | isolation source: sludge (control) | place: India:Bengaluru | collected 2018-09-08 | reverse complement strand
CCGTGTCCGCGCCGCAGCGGATCGACCACACCATCTTGTCCACCTCGTCGGACACATGGCTGAGGACCGCCGAGTTGCCGATGTTGGCGTTGATCTTCACCAGGAAGTTGCGGCCGATGATCATCGGCTCGAGCTCGGTGTGGTTGATGTTGGCCGGGATGATGGCGCGGCCGCGGGCGATCTCGTCGCGGACGAACTCCGGCGTCACGAAATCAGGGATCTCGGCGCCGAAATCCTCGCCGTCGCGGATGAACGCCTCGCCCTGCTGGCGGCGCAGGTTCTCGCGGATCGCCACATACTCCATCTCGGGCGTGATGATCCCGCGGCGGGCGTATTCGAGCTGGGTGACGTTGGCCCCGGCCTTGGCGCGGTAGACGCGCCGCGGCGCGGTGAATTCGGGCGCCAGGTGCGCGCCCTTGGCGAAGCCATTGTCCTCGGGCTTCACGGCCCGGGGAGTCTCCACGATCTCGATGTCGCCGCGGCTGACGACCCAGGGCTCGCGGGTCTTCGACAGGCCCTTCTCGATGTCGATGGCCACCGTGGGGTCGGTATAGGGGCCGGACGGATCGTACAGCGTCAGCGCGGGCTCGTTCGCCGACGGGTGCACCGCCACCTCGCGAAACGGCACGCGGATGTCGGGCCACAGCACGCCGGGCTGGTAGACCTTCTTCGACCCCGGGCGCTCGCCGGTGGGGATCGTGGCGGCGTTCAGCTTGCCGGTCGGCTTGTTCATCGGTCGCGTCCTCAAGTCACAGGACGGATCACGGGCGTCAGGTCGGAACGCTAAGGGCCCTTCCCTTCGCCGGCATGACCCGGATCAGGTTCGACGGGTCGTGGGCTCACCCACCTCTCAGCCGCTCGCGCGCGGCCCCCCGAGGATGCCGGCGAGGTTATGCCCGTTGGCGACGCGGGGAAAGGCCCTGCGTGTGGTGGAGCCGACGCGATCAAGGGCGAAGACGGACGCCCGCCACGGTCGTATCATCCCCGTGGGGCGACGACGGAGTGAAGCCGATGAGACTGGCGATGATCCTTCTTGGCGCGGCGACGGTGAGCGCCTGCGCAATGACCCCCGCGCCGCGGGCCAACCTGGGCCCCGGGCCTGCCGACGGCGCCGGCCTCCCCACCGGCCAATGTTTCCGCTCGGCCGACATCCGAAACCACACGATCGCCGATCGCGATACGCTCCTGATCGACGTGAACGGCCGCGACACGTACCGGGTCACGGTGAGCTCGGGCTGCCTCGCCGGGGCGATTCCCTCGGACCCGATCGTCACCCGCCAGCCGCCCGGCTCGCCGATCATCTGCAAGCCGATCGACCTCGACATTGGCATCCTGCGCGGCGGCGTCGAGAGCCGCTGCATCGTCCGCTCGATCGCGAAGCTGACGCCCGAGCAGGTCGCCGCCCTGCCGCCGAAGTTGAAGCCGTAGCGCAACGGGTCTAGGCGGGAGGGATGCACCTTTCCCGCTTCAACCCCGTCCGCTTCGCCCACCTGCCCACGCCGTTCGAGCCGCTGCCCGGCCTGACGGAACGCCTCGCCCGTCCCGGCGGCGGCGGACCGGCGCTGTGGATCAAGCGTGACGACTGCACCGGCCTCGCCGGCGGCGGCAACAAGACCCGCAAGCTCGAGTACCTGCTGGGCGACGCCCTGGCGGCCGACGCCGACACCCTGGTGACACAGGGCGCCGTGCAGTCGAACCACGTGCGCCAGACGGCGGCGGCGGCGGCCAAGTTCGGGATGAAGTGCGAGATCATCCTGGAGGAGCGCACCGGCTCCAAGGCGGTCGATTACACCCGCTCCGGCAATGTGCTCCTCGACCAGCTCCTCGGCGCGCGGATCCGTAGCGTTCCGGGCGGGACCGACATGAACGCGGAGCTGGCGCGGGTGGCGGCCGAGGTTTCCGACGCCGGCGGCAAGCCGTACGTCATCCCCGGCGGCGGCTCGAACGTGATCGGCGCGCTGGGCTACGTCGAGTGCGCCCTGGAGCTGGTGGCCCAGGCCAACGAGATGGGGCTGGAGATCGACCGCATCGTCACCGCCACCGGCAGCGCCGGCACCCACGCCGGCCTCGTGGCGGGCCTGGCGGTGATGGGCGCCGACATCCCTGTGCTGGGCATCGGCGTGCGGGCGCCCAAGGATGCGCAGGAGGCCAACGTCTACCGACTGGCCCGCGAGACGGCCGCGCTGCTCGGGCACGAGGACCGCGTGACCCGCGAGATGGTGGTGGCGGACTGCGACTACGTCGGCGCGGGATACGGCCTGATCGACCAGGGCGTGATCGACGCCCTGGCCATGATCGCGCGCAGCGACGGGATCCTGCTGGACCCGGTCTACACGGGGAAGGCGATGAAGGGTCTGATCGCCCTGTCGAACCAGGGCGCCTTCGACGGTGAGACGGTGGTGTTCCTGCACACCGGCGGCGCCCAGGGCTTGTTCGGCTACCAGTCAGAAATGGAAGGCAAGCTCGATGCCTGAGCGCTCGCTGATCCTCGGCGTGCTGGGCGGCATGGGCCCTGCGGCGACGGTCGAGTTCCTCGCCAAGATCCAGGCCTACACGCCCGCCGACGGCGACCAGGACCACATCCGGGTGATCGCCGACATCAATCCGAAAGTGCCCGATCGCAACACGCCGGGCTCGGGCACGGGCGCGGTGCTGGCCGAGATGGCGGGCGCCCTGCGCGGCGCCGGCGCCGAGGTGCTGGCCATGCCCTGCAACACGGCCCACGCCCATGCCGACCTGATCCAGCGGGCCTCGGGCCTGCCGCTGGTCAATATGATCGAGCTCGGCGCCGAGGCTGCGGCCCGGACGGGCGCGATGCGGGCGGGGGTGCTGGGAACCAAGGGCGCGCTGAAGCTGTACCGCGAATACCTCGCCGCCCACGCCATGGGCCTGGTCTCGCTGCCGGCCGAGCGGCAGGAGCAGTTCATGATCACCCTCTACCGCATCAAGTCAGGCGACCTTGGCCCCGACGTGAAGCGCGAGATGATCGGCCACGCCGAGGCCCTGCGGGCGCTCGGCGCCGAGGTGCTGATCGCCGGCTGCACCGAGGTGCCGCTGGTGCTGGAGCCCGGCGACGTGAAGCTGGAGGTCATCGACCCCGGCGACATCCTGGCCCGACGCTGCGTGGCGGTCTGCATGGGCTGGGAGCCCCTGCCGCACGTTCCGGCCTGACCGGGCGGCGGAGCCTATAGCGACCGCGCGCCGAAGGTGTCGCAGGCAGCCGGGTCGCCCGCCTGCACGCCCCGCCGGAACCAGCGCATCCGCTGCTCCGAGCTGCCGTGGGTGAAGGCGTCGGGCATCACCTGGCCCTGGGACTTGCGCTGCAGCGTGTCGTCGCCGACCGCGGAGGCGGCGCGCAGGCCATCCTCGATGTCGCGCGGGTCCAGCGCCACCTGGCCGTTCGAGACCGCCGCCGCATGGGCCGCCCACACGCCCGCATAGCAGTCGGCCTGCAGCTCCAGCCGCACCGAGCCGCTCTCGGCGCCCTTGGCCCCCATTCGCTGGGCCCGTTCGCTGGCGCCGGTCAGGTTCTGGACGTGGTGGCCGACCTCGTGGGCGATGACATAGGCCCGCGCCGCCTCGCCGCCGGCGCCGAACTTGGTCTCCAGCTCCTGCCAGAACGACAGGTCCAGATAGACCTTCCGGTCGGCCGGACAATAAAACGGCCCCATGGCCGACTGGCCCATACCGCAGCCGGTGCCGGTGGCCTGGTCGTAGAGGACCACCGCGTCCGGGCGGCGATAGGTCTGGCCCTCGCGACGGAACATCTCGGTCCACACCGCGTCGACGTTGCCCGAGACCACGTCCACGAAGCGGCCCGCCTCGTCCGCCGGGGTTCCGCGCACGCCTTCCTGCTGCTGGACCTGCTGGGCGCCGTTCACCACCCCAAGCGTCGTGGACGGGTCGATGCCGAAGACGAAGTAGCCGACCAGGGCCAGCACCACGCCGCCGACCCCCAGGCCACCGACGCCAACCGCGCCCATGCCGCGCCGGTCCTCGATATTGCCCCCGCCGTCACCGCCCCACCGCATGGAACCGCCTCGCTGCCTTTGTCTCTACCCACAGAATGGCGACCAAGCCGGGCCGTTCCGTCAACGCCGCTCGTGCGTCGCCGCCTGGACCTTGCGGTTGGAGTCGGCCAGGGCCGCGTCGGGAACCGAGGGGAACGCCGCCGGCGGGGCGTTCGCCGCGGCGGGCGTCGCCGCCGGCGGTGGCTCGGGCGCCCGCACCGGCAGGTCGCGCTGCAGGCGCAGCTCTAACACCGCACGGTCGGCGCGCGCCTGGGCCTCTGCGGCCATGAGCTGGTTCTGCTGGTCGATCAGGCGCCGCGCGAGGCTCTCCTGCTGCATCCGCTGAGTGTCGAGTTGCATCTGGTCGAGCGGCCCTGGAACCTGGGCCGCAGCCGGCGCGGCCGCGGCCAGGGCGAAGATCGTGACGAGGACGCGCATGGGCCGCATATGGGCGGCCGGCCCCTAGCCGTCTACCGCCGCTCGACGGTGAAACGGGCCAGCTCCTGACGCGGCATTTCCCAGTCGGGCTTCAATTCGATGGCCTTCTGGTAGTCGAAGTACGCCGCCTTCATGTTGTCCAGCCCCTCGAAGGCCAGGGCGCGGTTGTAATAGGCCTTCTCGGGCTCCTGGACGCCCATTTCCAACGCCTTGTTGAGGTCGGCCAGGCCCTCGGCGTAGCGCCGCGAGCCCACCAGCGCCGCGCCACGGTTCACGTACGCCTCGCCGATGTCGGGCTTGAGCTCGACCGCCCGGTTGAAGTCGAACATGGCCGAGCCGAACTCCTTGCGCCGCAGCTTCAGCACGCCGCGGTTCACATAGGTGCCGGCACGGTCGCGCAGGTCGAGCGCCTCGACCGCAAGGGCCGTATTGCACGCCTCCTCGAAGCGCAGGTCGGACTCGCCCGAAAGCGCGGCGTCCGAGCATTGCTTGGCCATGCCGCCCCCCAGAACAGTGACGGCCTGGGCGTGGGCCGCGCCCACGGCGAGCAGCCCCGCGCCGGCGGCGAGGGCAAGGAGGGTTGGAAGGTTCGGCATCGGAGTGCTCCTGAACGTCGTGGGAGCGTCTGCCCGTAACGTTGGTCTGTCAATTCAGGAGGCGGCGCTCGCCTCCGCACGGAACCGACGTAGCTCGCGGTGCAGGATGTAGACGCCGCTGGCGGCGACGATGAACGCGCCGATGAGGGTGAGTGGATGGGGCAGCTCGCCCCAGATCACCAGGCCGAGCAGGCTGGCCCAGACGAGCTGGGTGTAGTCGAACGGCGCGATGACCCCGATGGGCGCCTGGCGCAGGGCCTCGGTGAGGAAGAGCTGGCCGACCCCGCCGATAAGACCCGCCACGACCAGCAGGCCCATCGTCGCCGGGTCCGGCGTCACCCAATGGAAGGCCGAGCCCACCAGCCCGATCGCGACGCCGCCCAGGGTGAAATAGAAGACGATGGTCGGCCCCTTCTCGGTGTCCGAGATCTGGCGGATGGCCACCATGGCGCCGGCAGCGCCCAGGGCGCTGAGGATGCCCAGGGTCACCCCCGGCACGTTCATCTGGCCCGGCAGCGGGCGGGCCATGATGAGCACCCCCACGAAGCCCACCAGAACCGCGGCCCAGCGGTGGCGGCCCACCTTCTCCGACAGCAGCAGGGCCGACAGCGCGGTCATGAACAACGGCGAGGTGAACTGCAGGGCCGTGGCCTCGGTCAGCGGCAGGTACTGCACGGCCGAAAAGCCGCAGACCATGCCTGAGAGTCCGACCGTGGCGCGGACCAGGTGGCCGAGCGGTCGCCGGGTCTTCAGCACCCCGAACCCGGTGGTGCGCCAGATGTAGAGGCCCAGCGGCACGAAGGCGAAGAGGTTGCGGAAGAGGATGATCTCGAAGACCGGCACCCCGCGCGAACCGGTCCATTTCACCAGAGCCGACAGGCAGGCCATGCAGGCCATGGCCGCCACCCGGAAGGCGATGCCCGCGAACACGCGGGGTTGGGCGGTCGGGGCGGAGGCGGTCACGGCGTCCTTAAGCGGACGCGCCGCCGGCTTCGTCAACCGCGCTGTGGCGCCGCAGACGGGCTAGAACGCCTGGGCGTCGCCGAACAGCAGGGGCACGGTGCGCGCGACCAGCGCCAGGTCGCGGCCGAACGACCAGCGGTCGATGTAGTCGTTGTCGGCCTCGATGCGCTTCAGCAGACCCTCGTCATTGGCCACCTCGCCACGGTAGCCCATCACCTGCGCCTGGCCGGTCAGCCCAGGCCGCGCGCGGAACCGCGCGGCGTAGCCGGGCACGCGCTCGGCCCATTCCAGGTCGTGCGCCAGCGCGTGGGGGCGCGGGCCCACCATGGACATCTCGCCCTTCAGCACGTTGAGCAGCTGGGGCAGTTCGTCGAGGCTGAGCTTGCGCAGCAGGCCGCCCAGCGGCGTCACCCGCGAGTCGCCGCGGACCGCCTGGCGCAGGTCGGCGCCGTCCTCGGTGACGCGCATGGTGCGGAACTTGTAGATCCGGAACGGGCGGCCATGCAGGCCGGTGCGCTGCTGGCGGAAGAGGATCGGCCCCTCGCTCTCCATCCAGATGGCCGTGCCGATCACGACCAGCAGCGGCAGGAAGGCCAGCAGGGCCAGCCCAGCGACGATCACGTCGAACGCCCGTTTCCGCCGGCTCAGCGCCACGCGCGACGGCGTGGCCGAGGCCGCGACGAGGCCCGCCAGCTCCGCACCCTTGGCGGCGAGCGTCATACCCCTGCCCCGCTCACAGATGTCGACCGTCCCTCACTGCCCAACCGGCAGCGCTGCCGTAAGGTTCCCGATGTCGTCCGAAGATGGTGAATTTCTGTCCGATCGCCACGCCCCACCGTAAGCTGCGCGAAACAAAATATGGAGGACGCACCCCATGGCCCGGCGCCTGATCGACCTGTCGATCCCGATCACCAACGACATCGTCTCCGATCCCGAGGTGATGCGGCCCAAGGTAACCTACTCGACACATGCCGAGACGGTGGGCCAGATCGCGGCCTTCTTTCCGGGACTGGAGGCCGACGACCTGCCGGACCGCGAGGGCTGGGCGGTGGAGCAGGTCCGCCTGTCCACTCACAACGGCACCCACATGGACGCGCCCTGGCACTTCCACTCCACCACCGACCAGGCCGTCGGAGCCCGGCCGGCGCCGACCATCGACGAAGGGCCGCTGGACTACTTCCTTCAGCCAGGGGTGAAGCTGGACTTCCGCCATTTTCCCGACGGATACGTCGCGACGGCGGCCGACGTGGAGGCGGAACTGAGGCGCATCGGCCATGAGCTCCGGCCGCTGGACATCGTGGTCGTCAACACCGCCGCCGGCGCGGCCTACGGAGACCCCGACTACATCCACCGCGGCTGCGGCATGGGCGAGGCGGCGACACTGTACCTGACCGAGCGCGGGGTGAAGGTGGTGGGCACCGACGCGTGGTCGTGGGACGCGCCGTTCTCCCACACCGCGAAGCGCTGGGTGCAGGACCACGACCCGAAGATCATCTGGGAAGGCCACAAGGCCGGACGGCTGCGCGAGTACTACCAGATCGAGAAGCTGACCAACCTGGAGGTCCTGCCCGCCACAGGCTTCACCCTTTCGTGCTTCCCGGTGAAGATCGCCGGCGCCTCGGCGGGGTGGATCCGTGCGGTGGCGATCCTCGACTGAAGCGCCGGAGTCGGAGTCCGCCGGGCCCGTTCGTCGTTCCGCCGACCTGAACCCCGAAACGGAGGAACTGCGCATGGACCAAGCCCGTCAGCCCGGCCCGACGGACAACCCCACCACGGTGACGCGGACGTCGGACCGCGAACTGGTCGTCACCCGTGCCTTCCGTGCGCGGCCGCGCACGGTGTTCGACGCCTGGACCCGGCCGGAGCTGTTCAGGCGGTGGTGGGCGCCGAAGTCGATGGGCGCGGGGATCAGCGCCTGCGAGATGGATGTCCGCGCGGGCGGCGGGTATCGCCTCACCTTCGGCGACGGGCCCGCGGACGGCATGACCTTCTTCGGCCGCTATCGCGAGGTGGAGCCGCCGTCGCGCCTCGTCTGGACGAATGACGAGAGCGACGCCGCACCCCTGACCACCGTGACTTTCCAGGACAGGGGCGCCGGGACGCTGCTGGTGCTGAGCGAGGTCTATCCCTCTGCCGAGCCGCTCGAGGAGGCCGTCGCGGGCATGCAGGTCATGGCCCCGGAACAGTTCGCCCAGCTCGACGACCTGCTGGAGGAATTGCGCGCGGAGGGAACCTGAGACGCCGCCTGCGGCCCAGGGGCGTCCCGCACGGGACAACAAAAAAAGCCCCGGCGGCGGCCGGGGCTCTCTGGTCTCGGACCTGAGCGACGTCAGGCGGCGGCGAGACGGCGCTGGCGGCGCAGCAGGGCGCCGGCGCTGCCGAAGCCCATGATCATCAGCGCCCAGGTGGCCGGCTCCGGGACGCCCGGCGGCGGCGCGATGCATTCGGCGCAGGTCGCGTCCCGCGCGGCGACGTTGTAGGTCTGGCCCGTGGCGCCGTCGAAGATGTCGGCGGTGAACCACCACCCGCCGGCGTTCGAGTTGAAATGGTTGCCGGTTCCGAGCGGCAGCTGCAGCTTGCCGGTGACGGGGTCGACGCTGAAGTTCAGGCCGGCGAAGGTCAGGCCCGCGTCATCGTGGAGGTAGAACTCCAGCGGTCCGCTGATGCCGTTGGCGGCGCCGTTCTTCTCCACCCAGTGCCCGGGGACGTAGGTGTAGTCGAGCACCTTCACCTTCTTGGTGCTGGTCTGCGTCTCGTAGATCGGCTTGGTGTAGTCGTAGATCGGCTTGTTGTAATTGTAGATTGGCTTGGACTGATCGTAGATCGGCTTGGACTTGTCGTAGACGGGATTTCCGTTCTTGTCGAAAACCGGCCTGCCGTTCTTGTCCAATTTGGGCTCGTAGCCCTTGATCTCGTAGCCTTTGATCTCGTAGCCGCTCACCTGGTAGCCGACGAGCACCTGGTTCGAGACCGTCTGGTCTTCGAAGTGGAACCCGGAGACCACGTTCTGGCCTTCGATCCAGTTGCTGCAGCAGCCGATCTTGTTGGTGAACGACCCGAACGGCGTAGCCTCGAAACCGGGCGACACGCTACGGCCGCCGTCGAAGAAATTCTGGCCCGCGGCGTTCACCACCGTGACGCTGGTCGCGCTCTGCACATTGTAGAGGAACGGCTCGTGCGGTCCCCCGGTGTTGATGAACAGAGAGTTCGGGTTGGCCAGGGCGACCGTCACCTTGACCGTCTTCCCGAAATCGATGCCGTCCTCGATGGTGACCGTGCCGAACGGCGATTGCAGCGTCGGGCCGTTGGCGCCGACGTCACGGTACTCGAGGTTGGAGGTCCAGGTCACGGCGGCGGCCGAGTTCGCCAGGGCCAGGGCGGCGGCCGTCACGGCGGCCATCATCAACTTGCGGGACATTACGCGGGTTTCCGAGAAAGATTTCGATAACCCTCTGCGCCGGGGCATGAAGCAGCACAACCTGACCGAAGGATAGTAGAACCTGCCCCGCCGGGGCCCAGATCAAGCACGTTCCGCAACCGTAGAGCGATATCCGGCGCAATCTGCGCCTCCGGTTCGCGTGAGAAGGGATTTTCGGTCGGGTTTCCGCCGGCGGCAAAAGACCGGCTCGACCTACCCATTTCGTGGTGCCCCAGGCCGGACTCGAACCAGCACTCCCTCGCGGAAAGCAGATTTTGAGTCTGCCGCGTCTACCATTTCGCCACTGGGGCAGCGGGGCGCGAACATACGGCGACGGGCCTCTGCGTCAACGCGAGCCTTGCGCCGAGGCGGTCAAGGTCGTACCTGATAATCGTTCGCAAATTTCGCGAGCGCGGGATTCCTCCGATGCACGACATGCTGGCCGAGCCGCTGGGCGGCGCCTCCGCGGCGCTCTCCTCGCCCGTCCAGCTCTCGCGGCTGAAGGTCGGCGACCGCGGCGTGATCGTGGACGTCCGGCGCGAGAGCCAGCACCGGGACCACGGCGTTGACGACGCCGAACTGGAGCGGCGGCTTCTGGAGTTCGGCTTCGTGGAAGGCGCGGCGCTGGAGGTGCTGCACGCCGGGCTGATCGGCGGCGATCCGATCGCGGTGAAGCTGGATGACATGCGCGTGGCCCTGCGCCGGCGCGACGCCGCGGACGTGTGGGTGCGCCTGGAGTCGAAATGAGTGAGGCCGTCCTCCGCCCGGCGCGCGTCGCGCTGGTCGGCAATCCCAACACCGGCAAGACCGCCCTCTTCAACGCCCTGACCGGCAGCCGGCAGAAGGTGGCCAACTACGCCGGCGTCACGGTGGAGCGGAAGGAAGGATTTCTCGTCAGCCCGGGCGGGCGCAACCTGTCGATCCTCGACCTGCCGGGCACCTACTCCCTGCGGGCGCGCAGCCCCGACGAGGCGGTGACCCGCGACGCCGTGCTCGGCCGCCTGGCGGGCGAAGCCGAGCCCGACGTGGTGGTGGCGGTCGCCGACGCGACCAACCTGCGGCTCGTCCTGCGGCTGATCCTGGAGCTGAAGGCCGTGGGCCGGCCGATGGTGCTGGCCCTCAACATGTACGACATCGCCCAGCGCCAGGGCCTGCGGATCGACCTGGACGGCCTGCGCGCCGAGCTGGGCTGTCCGATCGTCACCACCGTCGCCACACGCAAGCGCGGCGTACGCGAACTGGCCGAGCAGGTCGACGCCCTGATCGCCTCGGGCGCCGTCGCCCACGAGAACGTCTGGCGCGAGCCGTCGGCCGGCGAGATCCGCACCGCCCACCGCGAGGCGCAGCGCATCCTCAAGACCTATGTGCGGCCGCCGGAACACCCCGACACGATCACGGGCAAGGTCGACGCGGTGCTGCTGCATCCCGTCGCGGGCCTGGCCATCCTGCTCGCCCTCCTGTTCGTAATGTTCCAGGCCGTCTTCGCCTGGGCCGCGCCGGTTCAGGACGGCATCGAGGCCGGCGTCGCCTGGCTGGGCGTCCAGGTCGCCAACGTGATGCCGGACGGGATGCTGGAGAGCCTGGTCGTCGACGGCGTCTTCGCCGGCGTCGGCTCGGTGCTGGTGTTCCTGCCGCAGATCCTGGTGCTGTTCTTCTTCATCATCCTCCTGGAGGACTTCGGCTACATGGCCCGGGCCGCGTTCCTGATGGACCGGATCATGGGCGGCGCGGGCCTGCACGGACGCGCCTTCATCCCGCTGCTCTCCAGCTTCGCGTGCGCCATCCCCGGCATCATGGCCGCCCGGGTGATCGACCAGAAGCGTGACCGGCTGACCACCATCCTCGTGGCGCCGCTGATGACCTGCTCCGCGCGGATCCCCGTCTACACCCTGATCATCGGCGCCTTCATCCCCGACCGGGTCGTGGGACCTGGGCTGAACCTGCAGGGCCTCGTGATGTTCGGGCTCTACGCCGCCGGCATCTTCAGCGCGCTGATCGTCTCGGCGGTGATCCGCAAGGTGTTCTGGCGCGGGGCGGTCGAGCCGTTCCTGATGGAGCTGCCGACCTACAAGCTGCCGTCCGCCGAGAGCGTGTTCCGCAACCTGCTGCTGCGGGCCCAGATCTTCCTGTCGCGCGCGGGCCGCATCATCCTGCCGCTGATGGTGGCGGTGTGGGCGCTGTCGACCTTCCCGCTGCCGCCCGAGGGCGCGACCGAGCCGGCCATCGACTACAGCTTCGCGGGCATGATCGGTCACGCGATCCAGCCGCTGTTCGCCCCCATCGGCTTCAACTGGCAGATGGTGGTGGCGCTGATCCCCGGCTTCGCGGCGCGCGAAGTGGCGGTGGCCGCCCTCGGGACCGTCTATGCGATCGGCGACGCCGAGGCCAACGTCGGCGCCCTGGGCGCGCGCCTGGCGCAGCACTGGTCGCTGGCCACCGGCCTGTCGTTCCTCGCCTGGTACGTCTTCGCGCCCCAGTGCGTGGCCACCCTGGGCGTCGTCCGGCGCGAGACCAACTCGTGGGGTTGGACCGCGGTGATGTTCGGCTACATGGTCACGCTGGCCTATCTGGCCTCGTTCACGGTCTACCACGTGGCCGTCGCCCTCGGGGCGGGTTGAACGCCCGAAACCGGCAGTTGTGTTAACTGCTCTTTTTCCGTGCGCCTTAACCCGCCGATAAACCCACGGGCGCAAACCTGTTCTCACCATGCAGAACAAGCTGGACATCGCCCACGACACGCCGGCCGCCAAGCGGCCCATCAAGGTCAAGCAGACCCTGTGCAAGCGCGTCCGTGAGGCCCTCCTGTCGCTCGGCGGCGAAGCGCACCGGTCGATGGTGATCGAGCAAGTGGCCCGCAATCTCGGCCACGACGTCCGTTTCATTCCCGAGGAGCTGCAGATGCAGCTCATCGTCTCCTTCGAGGAGACGTGGAAGGACGAGCGAAAGCGCGCGACCTACGGCTTTCACCTCCCGTTCGGCGAGGGGTCGCACCGCTGGGGCGTCCGCACCGAGGCGTTCGCCTAGAGGCGTTCAGCGCAGGCTGGGGCTGGGCGGCGCCTCGCCGGCGAGCTGGCCGGCCGCCGCCTGCAGTCGTCCGAGCAGACGCTTCAGCAGCGCCACCTCCTCGGGCGACAGGCCCGAGATCAGCGCGGCCTCATAGGCCAGCGCCAGCGGAGCGATCTCGGCGTAGAGCCGCCGGCCTTCGGGAGTCAGGTCCAGCACATGGCTGCGCCCGTCGGCCTTGTTCTCGGCCCGGGTGACCAGCCGGCGCTTCGAGAGGCCCTGGGCCGCACGGCTCACCGTCACCTTGTCCATCACCGTGCGGGCGACGATCTGCACCTGCGTCAGCCCGCCGTCCTCGGCGAGGACACAGATCACCCGCCATTGCGGCACCGTCAGGCCGAAGCGGTCCTCGTACGCCCGTGCGATCAGACCGGACACGGCGTTTGACGCCACCGAGAGGCGGTAGGGCAGGTAGCCGTCCAGCCGCAGGCCGGCGGCCTGGTCGTCCTCGCCCTCCTGGCGGATCAGGCTCATGCCGGCGCAACCTGCTGTTCGATGGCGCCGAAGATCGAATGCCGGCGCGCGTCCACCATCTGGATGCGAACGACGTCGCCGTGGCGCAGGAAGGGCGTCGAGGGCTTGCCGTCCAGGATGGTCTCTACCGTCCGCACCTCCGCGAGGCAGGAGTAGCCGAGGCCGCCCTGGGCGATCGGCTTGCCGGGCCCGCCGTCCGGTCCGCGGTTCGAGACGGTGCCCGAGCCGATGATCGAGCCCGCCGACAGCGCCCGGGTCTTGGCCGCGTGGGCGATCAGCGTGCCGAAGTCGAAGGTCATGTCGACGCCGGCGTCGGCCTCGCCCAGCGGCTTGCCGTTCAGCTCAACCTCGAGCTTGCCGTGCAGCTTGCCGTCCTTCCAGTTCGGCAGGGCGTCGGGCGTCACCGCCACCGGCGAGAAGGCGCTGGCGGGCTTCGACTGGAAGAAGCCGAAGTTCTTGCCGAGTTCGGCCGGGATCAGGTTCCGCAGGCTGACGTCATTGCACAGCATCACCAGGCGGATCGCGGCCAGAGCCTCCTCGCGGCTGGCGCCCATCGGCACATCGCCGGTGACCACGGCGATCTCGCCTTCCAGGTCGCAGCCCCAGGCCTCGTCCTTGAGCGGGATCGGGTCGCGGGGGCCCAGGAAGCCGTCGGAGCCGCCCTGATACATCAGCGGGTCGGTCCAGAAGCTCTCCGGCATGTCGGCGGCGCGGGCCTGACGCACGAGGGCGACGTGGTTCACATAGGCCGAGCCGTCGGCCCACTGGTAGGCGCGCGGCAGGGGGCTCATGGCCTCGTGCTCGTGGAACCGCGCCTTCGGGACAGAGCCGTGCTCCAGGCTTTCGGCCAGGCCGCGCAGCTCGGGCTCGCAGCGCGTCCAGTCGTCCAGGGCGTCCTGCAGCGTGAGCGCGATGCGGTCGGCCGGCGAGTACCAGGCCAGGTCGTTCGACACGACCACAAGGCGACCGTCCCGCCCTCCCTTCAGCGACGCCAGCTTCATTCGCCACTCCCATCCTTGAATATCGTTGCGGCCCGCCGCACGCCGGTTTCGTAGGCGCGCGGCTCGTAGACGGTGACTTCCACCCGGATGTCGCCGCCGGCTTCAGTGTCCCACATGTAGGCCCGTTCGAAACAGGCGTCCCGTCCGCCGGGCGTGAAGCCGTCGAAGGTGTCGCCCCAGGGCGTCACCTTGGCGAGCTGTGTCCAGCCCAGGGTCAGGGCGCGCGCCAGTTCGTCCTCGGCCGCCGCCGCCAGGTCATCGTCCAGGCTCATCCCGCGCCCCGCCCTTCGAAGCCTCGGCGAAGACGGGTCACGCGCCCTTCCAGCTGTCGACGTAAGCCGGGTTCTCGACCGTGGACGCGGCCTCCCCCACCTCGAGCGGGTCGCGGGTGTCGATCATCACCGCATATTCGTCGGTCGCCGGCTTGGGCTGGGTCAGCATGTTCCTGAGCGCCTTCGGGTGCGGCCCGTGGGTGAAGCCGGAAGGATGGAAGGTCATCATCCCGGCCTCGATGTGGTCGCGGCTGAAGAAGTCGCCGGCGTGGTAGAACAGCACCTCGTCGTAGTCGTCGTTGTTGTGGAAGAACGGGATCTTCAGCGCGCCCGGGTCCGTCTCGAAGGGCCGCGGCGCGAAGGTGCAGACCACGAACCGGTCCGAGACGAAGGTCGAGTGGACGCTAGGCGGCAGGTGGTAGCGGTGGCTGATCACCGGCCGGATGTGCCGCACGTTCAGCCGCACGGGCGCGAGGTCGCCGTGCCAGCCGACGGCGTCCAGCGGGTTGTAGGGATAGGTCACCGTCGAAACCTGCCCGCGCTTCTTGATCTCGACGCGGACGTCTCCCTCCTCGGCCTGATGGGCGCGGAAGGTCTCGTCCATGGTGGGCGTGTCCAGCAGGGCCGGATCGAACAGGGCATGGCCGCCCATCAGGCCCTTGTCGGGCAGCTTGTAGTGGGCGTTGGTGGCCTCGATCATCAGGATCGCCGTGGGCGAGCCGGGCCGCAGCCGCCACATGGTCCCGCGCGGCAGGTACAGGTAGTCGCCGGCCTCGTAGGCGATCCGGCCGAAGTCCGAGAAAAGGTCGCCCTCGCCCTGGTGGACGAACAGCAGCTGGTCGCCATCGGCGTTGCGGGCCAGGGCCGGCATGGCCTGCGCGAGCTTCCAGAACCGCATCTCGCAGGCGCTGTTGCGCAGCACCACGCCGGCCGCCCACGGCGACGGGTCGGCCGCGTTCAGGCGGGCGAGGTCGAAAGCCCGGGGGCGCAGAGGCCCCTCGAAGCTGGTCCAGCCCGTCGGCGGTCGGCGGTGGTGCAGAAACGCGGCGGGGCCGAAGAAGCCCTCCTTGCTCATTTCGCGCTCGTAGGTGCCCTCGGGCAGGTCGGCGTGCGCCTGCCGGGAGTGGTCGCCCTCGGCGCCCCGAACGGGAATCCAGTCGCCCTTCGCCATCACGGATCATCCTTGTAGACGCCGACGACGAGCGGTTCGCCGTCGGCGATGCGGGCCCGATACATGCCCGAGGTGTTGAAGCTCCAGGCCATCTGGCCGTCCGGCGCAACGGCGATCACGCCGCCGTCGCCGCCCAGGGCGGTCAGTTCGCCCTGAACGACCTCGTCGACCGCGGCCTGCAGCGACCGGCCGCCGTGCCGCACGCGCGCGGAGATCTCGTGCGCGACGCCCAGCCGGATGAAGTATTCGCCCGCGCCGGTGCACGAGACGGCGCAGGCCTGGTTCGAGGCGTAGGTCCCGGCTCCGATGATGGGGGAATCGCCGACCCGGCCCCAACGCTTGGCGTTCGTGCCGCCGGTCGAGGTGCCGGCCGCCACGTCGCCCTGCGCGTCCAGCGCCACGACGCCGACGGTGCCGTACTTGCCCTCCTCGTGGACCAGGGCCGCCTTGCCCGCCGCCTCCGTCGCGGCGCCGGCCGGCCGCGCGGGCACGGGCAGGCCCTGGCGGGCCAGGGCCCTCTCCAGCGAGCGCCAGCGCCGCGCGGTGAAGAACCAGGCGGGGTCGACCTGCTCCAGTCCCTGACTGCGGGCGAAGGCCTCGGCCCCCTCCCCGCCCAGCATGACGTGCGGCGAGCCCTCGATGACCGCCCGCGCGGCCGAGATCGGATGGCGCGTCGTGGTCAGGCCGGCGACCGCGCCCGCGGCCAGCGTCCGGCCGTCCATGATCGAGGCGTCCAGCTCGATGCGGCCCTCGGCCGTGAAGGCCGCGCCGCGCCCGGCGTTGAACAGCGGGTCGTCCTCCAGCACGTGGATCGCAGCCTCGACCGCATCCATGGCCGAGCCGCCCGCCCGCAGCACGGCGGCGCCGGCCTCGGCCGCCACCGCCATGGCCTCGCGATAGGCGGCCTCCTGCTCGGGCGTCAGCTGCTCGCGGGTGATCGAGCCGGCGCCGCCGTGCGCCACCAGGGCCCAGCGCGGCGCCATCCGTCAGGCCTGCGCGGGCAGGACGCCCCGACGGATCTGGTCCAGCTCGATGGACTCGAACAGGGCCTTGAAGTTGCCCTCGCCGAAGCCCTCGTTGCCCTTGCGCTGGATCAGCTCGAAGAAGATCGGGCCGATCATGTTCTCAGTGAAGATCTGCAGCAGCAGGCCCTGGCCCTCGGTGGGCGCGCCGTCGATCAGGATCTTGTTGCGATGCAGGCGCGCCACGTCCTCGCCGTGGCCGGGGACGCGCGCGTCGATGCCCTCGAAGTAGGTGTCGATGGTGTCCTGGAACTTCACGCCCCGCGCACGCATCGTCTCCACCGAGTGGAAGATGTCGTCGGTCCCCAGCGCCACGTGCTGGATGCCTTCGCCCTTGTAGTCCTTGAGGAATTCCTCGATCTGCGAGTGCTCGTCCTGGCTTTCGTTCAGCGGGATACGGATCTTGCCGCAGGGGCTGGTCATCGCCTTCGAGACCAGGGCCGTCTGCTTGCCCTCGATGTCGAAGTAGCGGATCTCGCGGAAATTGAAGATGCGCTCATAAAACTCGGCCCACTTCGCCATCTGGCCGCGGTGCACGTTGTGGGTCAGGTGGTCCAGATAGGTCAGGCCCACGCTGTTCCGCGCCATGGCCTCGTCCGCGCCAGGGATCGCCACGAAGTCGACGTCGTAGATCTCCTGCGCCCCGTAGCGGTCGACCAGGTAGAGGTTCGAGCCGCCGATCCCCTCGATGGCGGGGATGTTTAGCTCCATCGGGCCGACGGGCCCCTTTACCGGCTTCGCCCCGCGCTCCAGCGCCATCGCGAAGGCCTTGGCGGCGTCGCGGACCCGGAACGCCATGGCGTTGGCCGACGGGCCGTGGGCGGCGCGGAAGTCGGCGGCCTGGCCGACCGGCTCCATGTTGAGGATGAAGTTGATGTCGCCCTGCCGGAAACGCAGCACGTTCTTGGAGCGGTGCTTCGCCACGGCGGTGAAGCCCATCATCTCGAACAGCGCTTTCAGCCGCTCGGGCTCGGGCGATGTGAACTCGACGAACTCGAAGCCGTCGGTGCCCAGCGGATTGTCGAACAGGTCGCGGGCGGCGGCCGGGGTCTGGATGTTCATCGTCGGTCTCCGTTGACGCGCTCAACTAGTATCATGTGAAACCAGTTTGCAAGGGCTGACCGATGAGGAAACGCGCCGGGACGACATTCGGCGCCGGCCCTGCTAGGCAGGGACGCAAATCGCCGATCTGGACGCTTCATGTTCCGCAAGATGTACGAATGGGTGATGCGGCTCGCCGGGTCGCGTCACGCCCCGGCGTCGCTCGCCGTGATCTCGTTCGCCGAGAGTTCTTTCTTCCCGATCCCGCCGGACGTGATGCTGGGGCCGATGGTCCTGGCGAGGCGCGACAAGGCCTTCGTCTACGCCGCCATCTGCACGGTGGCCTCGGTGCTGGGCGGGATGCTGGGCTACGCCATCGGCGTCTGGCTCGAGCCCGTGGGCCAAACGATCCTGCGCCTCTTCGGCCACCCCGAGGGGCAGGCCGAGTTCGAACGGTGGTTCGACCAGTGGGGCCTGGCCGTCATCCTGATCAAGGGCCTGACGCCGATCCCCTACAAGCTGGTGACGATCACGGCGGGCCTCGCCCACTTCGACCTCTTCACCTTCGTCTGGGCCTCGATCGTGACGCGCGGCGCCCGCTTCTTCATCGTCGCCGCGATCCTGAAATACTTCGGCGAGGCCATGCTCAAGGAGTTCGAGCGCCGCCTCAATCTCTACAGCGTGCTGCTGCTGATCCTGATCGTCGGCGGCGTCGTGGCGCTGAAGGTCTTTTTATAACCGGGCGTTTGGGCTCATATCCGCGGCCATGCTGAAACCCTTCCTCGATCGCTGGCGTCTGGTGGCCCTGCTGGTGGCCGCCGCCATGCTCGCGACCGCCCATGCCTTCGAGACCTTCGGCGGCTACGCCCCCTGCACGCTCTGCCTGCGCCAGCGCGAGGTTTACTGGACGATCCTGGGCCTTAGCGCCGCCTTCATGGTGCTGGTGCGGATGCCGGGCGGTCCCCGCTGGCGCGCCGCCACCTGCTGGGTCCTGGGCCTCGCCTTCCTGGTCGGCGCGGGGGTCGCCGTCTACCACGCCGGCGCCGAGTGGAAGTTCTGGCCTGGCCCGCAGGCCTGCGCCTCGGCCGGGGGCGGCTCGGTCAGCGCCGCCGACATGGCCGCCTTCCTGGCGGGCGACAAGGTGAAGCCGCCGGCGTGCGACGAGGCCCCATGGGTGTTCGCGGGCCTCTCCATGGCCGGCTGGAACGCGGTGATCTCGCTGGGCCTCGCCGTGCTCAGCGCCGTCGCCGCCGTCCGGGAGCATCGCAAGCTATGAGCGCCAAGCCGATCCCGCCCCGGCCCGGCCGCGGCGCCTCCGCCGCCCGCCTCGCCGAGATCCTGCGCGTGGACCACGCCGGCGAGCTCGGGGCCGTGCACATCTACCGCGGCCAGCGCGCCGTGCTGGGCGCCGCACGCGGCAAGGGCCGCATCGCCGGCCAACTCGCGCACATGGAGGCGCAGGAGGCCGAGCACCTGGCCCGCTTCGACAGCCTGCTGACCCAGCACCGGGTCCGGCCGACCGCCCTGACCCCGCTGTGGCGCCTCGCCGGCTTTGCGCTCGGCGCCGCCACCGCCCTGCTGGGCGAGAAGGCCGCCCACGCCTGCACGGAGGCCGTCGAGAATGTGATCGAGGGCCATTACGCCGAACAGATCGCCGAGCTGGCCGAACAGGACCCCGCGCTCGCCGCCGAGCTTTCGAAGTTCCGCGACGAGGAGCTGGAGCACCGTGACCTCGCCGTCGACGAAGGGGCCCGCGAGGCGCCGGGCTACGGGCTGCTGTCCGCGGTGATCGGCGCCGGCTGCCGGGCCGCGATCAGGATCAGCGAGAAGATCTAGGGCCGCCGCGACGCGCCTGTGGACGACCCGCCCGGGCGGGTTGAGCCGACTCAATAAAACAGCCGGAATGCAGTAGTCACACGGCTGGAGTTCTGCTTTTGTTCACATCAAGGAGTCGCACGATGGCGGACGGAAGCAGGCATCTGGTTCGGGATTGGGCCTATGGCGAGGCGCGGCTGGGCTGGGCCACGGCGGCGCGCTCCAGCCTGTGGGCGCGGTGCGGTTGCGGCCGCGAGGCGGCGATCGACCCGAAACCCTGGCTGGGCCAGGGCCTGAGCCGCCAGACCCTGCACGACCTGGAGCACCGGCTGCGCTGCGTCTGTGGCGCGCGCCGGGCCAGCCTGGAGATCCGCGGCCTCGCCGAGGCGCCGGGCGGCGGCGCCGGCGGCATCCACGTCTTCCGCTAGATCCGCACGCGGACCGGCGCGAGCGCTGCCTGCTGGCGGGCCCGGCGCAGGGCCGCGCCCGCGAAACCGAACCCGGCGATCAGCATCGCCCAGGTCGCCGGCTCAGGAACCGCCCCGGCCGAGAACGCGAAGCTCTGGTGCGCACGGCTCGTGCCGTACTTCCCCGTCTCGCTGATGAAGGTGATCTCGCTGCGGATCGGGCCGTAGCCGGTCAGGTTCGACTGGTAGTTCGCGCCCGAATAGGCCGCGATATAGCCGTTCACCGCCGACGTGCCGCTGGTCACGCTGTAACCGGGGTTGATGACCTGCCAGATCGCGCCCTGCAGGCCGGCCAGCCGGTTTGTCCGGTCGGTGGTGCTGGGCGCCTGGTTGAACAGGGCCGTACCGTAGTTCACCAGCCGGCCCACCTGCAGCACCTGGGCCTGGCTCAGCGCCGTGCCGCCGGCGAACGGCGTGGTCGTCAGGTACTTGGAGTTGGTCGTCAGGTCGTAGGTGTCGTCGTATTTCAGGTTCAGCGTGCCGAGGCCGATGTTGTGGAAGATGTCCACGCAGAAGCCGAGGAAGTCCGCCGACTCGCCCGAGGCGTTGACGCCCTCGAACGCCGTGAACTGGATCGGCCCCAGGTAGACGTACTCGTGGAAGCCGCCCGGGCCGTTGATGTTGGCCGTGCGCGACGTGTTCATGGTCGCCGACTGCAGGAAGTACTGCGTGGCCTGGCCCGGCGTGGCCAACGCGAGCCCGCAGGCGAAGGCGGCGATCGCCGCGGCGCCCTTCACGGCGCGGGTGGCGTCGAGGAATGCGCTGAATCGGGACACGGGGTGGCTCCTGCCGAGGTTTGGCCCTGACGGGAGCAAGCGGCGCGCCAACAGGCGCCCCGGAAAGGTGCGGCTCCCCCGGCTTGGGGAGATCAGGGGAGCCGCGTTCCGAGGACCGCCCGGGGGAGTGGCGGTCGGAAATGTCGGGAACGCGGCCTGTGGGGGAAGGAGGACGGCCGCGTCGTCGACGATCCCAAGATGGCGGGTCCTTGCGGCGGTCGTTGGGCGCAAGCGTGACCTTTTCGCCTCGCTTCCAACCCGCCCGCAACAGAAGGGACGCAATGTCGCCTTGGCCTCTGCGGCCCTCAAGAACTCGCGGCGCGCCGCCCGCCTTTTCATCAATGTTTCAGCCGCGTCGCGTCGGGCGCCATCGCCCGGCCGCCCCCGCGTGAGACGCTGGGCGCACGATAGGAGGAGACTTCCCACCATGACCCGTCGCCCGATCCTGGCGCTGGCCCCGTTCGCCCTGGCGGTCGCCACCACCGCCCTCGCCCAGCCCGTCGGCGCGCCGCCGATGCACGGCGGACCCCACGCCGACCTGGCCGACCCCGACATGAAAGCCCGCCACGAGGCCATGCGCCGCCAGCACATGGAGGACCTGAAGACCGTCCTGCGCCTGCGGCCGGACCAGGAGTCCGCCCTCGCCGCCTTCATCGCCGCGCACGAGCCGAGGATCGTGAAGCGCGACCTGCCCGATCCGGCCGCCGCCCAGACCACGCCGCAGCGACTGGAGGCCATGGCCCGCCACGAGGCCGAGATGCGCGCGCGGCACGAGGAGATGCGCCAGGCGCTGACGAAGTTCTATGCCGCGCTCTCGCCCGAGCAGCAGAAGGTGTTCGATGCGCTCCAGCGCCTGAAGGGCCCGCCCGGCCACGGCGGCCCGATGATGGGCGACCCCATGAGGAGCGGCCCGGGCCCGCACGTCGTCATCCGCCGCGGCCTTGAGGACGGGCCAGAACCGCCGCGTTGACCGGCCACGGCCCCGATTGTGGCGAAGTCGCGATGACGGCGCCACAGTTGCCGGCGAGAGGACCTGCGATGACGCCGCCCCCTGCCGTCCTGCCCGCCGTGCTGCCTGCCCGCCACATCCTGGTGGTCGACGACGACACCGAGCTGCGCGAACAGATCGCCGGCTACCTCGCCGAGCACGGCTTCCAGGTCCGCACGGCGGCCGACGCCAAGGCCATGGACCGGGCGCTCACCGACGCGCCGATCGACCTCGTGGTGCTGGACGTCATGCTGCCCGGCGAGGACGGCCTGTCGATCTGCCGCCGCCTCTCGGCCGAGGGCGGTCCGGCGATCGTCATGGTCAGCGCGATGGGCGAGGAAATCGATCGCGTGCTGGGGCTCGAGCTCGGCGCCGACGACTACCTGCCCAAACCCTGCAGCCCGCGGGAGCTGCTGGCCCGGGTGCGGGCGGTCTTCCGCCGGCTGGAAGAGGTGCGCGGCGGCGCGCCCAAGCGCGGCAAGGCCTATGCCTTCCAGGGCTTCGTGGTGGACCAGCTGCGCCGCCAGCTCCGGGCGCCCAACGGCACGACCATCCTGCTGACCACCGGGGAATACTCGCTGCTGTCGGCCTTCCTCGACCATCCCCAGCGGATCCTGTCGCGCGACCAGCTCCTCGACATCGCCCGGGGCGAGGAGGCCGACGTCTTCGACCGCGCCGTCGACGTCCAGATCAGCCGCCTGCGCCGCAAGCTGCATGCCTGCAGCGAGGGCGAGATCATCAAGACCGTACGCGGGGCCGGCTACATGTTCGACGTCCCTGTGACCCGCCCATGAGCTCCAGGGCGCGCGCCGGCGCGCCGATCGGGGTGCAGCTCGTCCTGCTGATCGTGGCCTGCCTGCTGGCCACGCACCTGATCGTCTTCGCCGCCGTGATCGTCGCGCCGCCGCCCCGGCCGCCGATCTATCGCCTCCCCGAGATCGCCGCGGCGCTGAAGGGCGGCCCGCTCACCGCCCGCTACGGCCGCCCCATGGTCCGCACGACCGCCGCCGAGCTGCCTCGCGAGTTGCAGGGCCCGGGCGACCATCGACACGGCCCCCCGCGTGAGGCGCTGGCCGCCGCCCTCGGACGTCCCGCGACGGACGTGCGGCTGGGTCCGCGGCCGCGCTCGGCCTGGGAGCGGGTCTTCGGCGGTCCCGGCGGGCCGCGCCTGTTCGTCGAGCACCGCCGCCCGCCTCCGGGCGGCCCCGGCTTCCCGCCCTCCCCGCCGCACTCCGGCGAGTCCCCCGGCATCGTGCGGCGGGTGCTGCTGGAAGCTCCTGTGGTCGGCGACTTCGTGGCCGCCGCCCGCCGGGCCGACGGGCGCTGGACGGTGGTCCAGTCCAGCCCCGAACCCTTCCCAAGCGCCTGGCAGCGCCGCGCGCTGCTCCTGCTGGCCGCCGGATTCTTGGTCGTCGCGCCTGCAGGCCTGCTCTTCGCCCGCCGCATCACGGCGCCGCTGAAGCGCTTCTCCGAGGCGGCCGAGCGGCTGGGCCGCGATCCTCACGCCGCGCCCGCGGCCCTGTCCGGACCGGCCGAGATCGGCGCGGCGGCCCGGGCCTTCAATGACATGCAGGCCCGGCTGAAGCGGTACGTCGACGACCGGACGGCCATGGTCGGCGCCATCAGCCATGACCTTCGCACGCCGCTCGCCCGCATCCGCTTCAAGCTGGAAGGCGCCCCACCCGCCGTCCGCGACAGCGTGCTGTCCGACGTCGGGCAGATGGAACAGATGATCCAGGGCGTGCTGGCCTTCATCCGCGACGAGGGCGCCCCGCGGACCCGCGAGAAGCTCGACCTGCTGTCCCTGGCCGAGGTGGTGGCCGACGACGCGGCCATGCTCGGCGCCGACGTGGAGGTGGTCGCGTCGGATCCCGTGACCGTCGAGGGCGATCCCGTCGCGCTCCAGCGGATGCTGACCAATCTGGTCGACAATGCGGTGCGCTATGGCGGACACGCCCGTGTCCGGGTGGGGCGCGAGGGCGGCCTGGCGGTGATCGAGGTCTCCGACGGCGGGCCGGGACTGTCGCCTGCGGACCTCGAGCGGGTGTTCCAGCCCTTCTATCGCGCCGACCCCTCGCGGAACCTCGACTCCGGCGGCATCGGACTCGGCCTGCCGATCGCCCGCTCCACCGCCCGCGCCCACGGCGGCGACGTCGAACTCGCCCCCGGCAAGGCGGGACTGGTGGCTCGGATCACCCTGCCCGCCGCCTGATCGCGCCGACGGCGATCGCCCGCTCGGAAAACTATCGACACTCTTACTGCCATTATCTAGATTGCTTCCGGGCCCCACCGGAACGCGTCGGCCGGACCGACGCGGCGGCGGGGCGGGAGACGCACATGAAGCGGTGGACCTGGCTGGGCGTGGCGGTCCTGGCGCTGGCGGTGATCGCCGGCGGGGCCTTCCTGAACCGGGGCGCGATCCTGTCGATGATCGCGCGTTCGAAGATGCCGCACGTGGAGCCGAACCGCGAGGTCGCCTGGGCCCAGGGGCCGGCGGCCCCGCCGGCCGGCGAGCGCCCGCCGAACGTGCTGTTCATCCTGGTGGACGACCTCGGCTACAACGACATCAGCTTCAATGGCGGCGGCGTGGCGAACGGCCTCGTCCAGACGCCGAACATCGATTCCATCGGCCGCCAGGGCGTCAGCTTCGCCAATGGCTATGCGGGCAACGCCACCTGCGCCCCCTCGCGCGCGGCGATCATGACCGGCCGCTACGCCACCCGCTTCGGCTTCGAATTCACGCCGGCGCCCGTGGCCTTCGAGCGCATGGTCGGCACCGAGGCCGAGCCCGGCGCGATCGTGAAGCCGAAGTTCTTCAAGGACCGGCTGGCCGACATGCCCCCCGGCAGCACCGCGCCGAACCCGGAGGCGGTCAACGTCCTCAGCATGCCCACCGGAGAGGTCACCATCGCCGAGGTGCTGCAGGTGCGCGGCTACCACACCCTGCACTTCGGCAAGTGGCACCTCGGCGGCGCCAAGGGCTCGCGGCCCGAGCAGCAGGGCTTCGACGAGAGCCTGGGCTTCATCGCCGGCGGCTCGATGTACCTGCCCGAGAAGCACCCCGAGGCGGTCAATTCGAAGCAGCCCTGGGACGCCATCGACCGCTTCCTGTGGCCGAACCTGCCCTACATGGTCCAGTACAACGGCTCGGCCTTCTTCGAGCCGCGCGGCTACATGACCGACTACCTCACCGACGAGGCGATCAAGTCGATCAAGGCCAACCGCAACCGGCCCTTCTTCATGTATTTCGCGCCCAACGCGCCGCACACGCCGCTGCAGGCGAAGAAGGCCGACTACGACGCCCTGCCCCAGATCCAGGACCATCGCACCCGCGTCTACGGCGCCATGATCCGCAACCTCGACGCCAACATCGGCCGGCTGCTGCAGACGCTGAAGGACGAGGGCCTCGACCAGAACACCCTGGTGATCTTCACCACCGACAACGGCGGGGCCGGCTACATCGGCCTGCCCGACGTCAACAAGCCCTACCGGGGCTTCAAGTCGACCTTCTTCGAGGGAGGCATCCACGCGCCGTTCTTCATGCGCTGGCCGGGCGTCATCGCGCCGAACTCGCGCTATCCCTACCCCGTCGGCCACGTGGACATCTTCGCCACCGCCGCCGGCGCGGCGCGGGCCCAGATCCCCACCGACCGAAAGATCGACGGCGTCGACCTCCTGCCCTTCCTGCAGGGCCAGGCCCAGGGCCGTCCGCACCAGGCGCTGTTCTGGCGCTCGGGCCAGTACAAGGCCGTCCTCGACGGCGACTGGAAGCTCCAGTCCAACGAGGCTCGCGGCAAGGTCTGGCTCTACAACCTGGCGGCCGACCCGACCGAGAAGAACGACCTGTCCAAGGCCGAACCCGCCCGCACCAAGGCCATGCTGGCCATGCTCAAGGCCCAGGACGCCGAGAGCGCCAAGCCGATCTGGCCATCGCTCCTGCAGGGGCCGGTGTTCGTCGACAAGCCCGGCGGCGTGAAGCAGCAGGCGGGCGACGAATACATCCTCTGGGACAACTGAGCCGGCGGTGTTCCCACCCTCCACCAATGCCGACTACCGGGGCCATCCGGCGGCTGTCTGGTTCCTCGCGCTCGCGGCGATGCTCACCATCGCGCCGGGGCTGATCCACAGCTTCCTGCCCGACGGAGGCGCCAGCGAGATCGCCCGGCTCGACATGGCCGACCGCCGCGACCTGGTGGTCGGCGTCTTCGCCTGGGAGGGGGCGACGCAGATCGCCTTCGGCCTCGCCATGCTGGCCGTCGCAATGCGCTATCGGCCGCTGACGCCCCTGTTCCTGGCGCTGGTGGCGGTCGAACGCGGCCTCATGAGCCTGCAGGCCTGGGTCCTGCGGCCGCCCGCCACCGGCCACCATCCGCCGGAACACTTTGCAAGCCCGGTGGCCACCGTCCTGGCGCTGGTCTTCCTGGCGCTGGCGCTCCGGCCAAGACCAGCCTGAGCCTACTTCCCGGCGTAGTAGTCGACCGCCGCCTGGGCCGCCCGGTCGTAGGCCTCCAGCAATGGGTCCGTGGCCGCCGACCCCGCGCCGTTCCGCGCCTTCAGGAAGTATTCCTCGTAGCGGGCGAAGGCTGCGCGGCAGAGTTCGTCGCGCTTCGCGTCGCCGTAGTTGGACTTGAAGGTCCGGTGGTTCTCCCACCCGTAGCCGACGCAGGCGGCCTCGCCGTCCAGCCAGTCCAGCCGGCCCTGGTGCGCGTCGGCGATCCGCTTCGACACGCTGACCGGCTCCGCCGCCACGGGCGTGGAATAGCCGCCGTCGCGCACGCCCTGCTCGATCTCCTCGGCCTGACTGATCAGCGAGGCGATTTCCTCGGGCGGCAGGCTGTCCTTCATCTGCTCGGCCTGGGCGCGAAGCTGCTTGGCGAGGTTCAGCATCTGCTGCGAGCTGCCCTGGGCCAGGGCGGCCGAGGGACCGAGCAACGAAGGGGCGGACAGGACGAAGATCAGGGCAAGATGCCGAAGGCGCATCCGGAAGGTCTCTCTGGCTGGTGTCGTTGTCGGGCGCGGCCAAACAGCGGCCGCCCGCATTCTACGGCAGAATGCAGACCTTGGACGTCCGGCCCAGCCAGTTTGTGACCTGGGGAGCCTAGAACCCCACGCCCGGCTTGGTGCGGATGTTGAGCTGGCCGGCCAGGCCCGCCTTCCGATGGTGCTCGATGGCGTGCATCTCGGGCGACATGGCCATCGCCTGGAAGGCGGCCAGCGAGGGGTATTCCGCCAGGGCGACGGCGTCCCACAGGTCCTCGACCTCCCCCAGCAGCTGGCCAGTCACCCGGCCGCTGTAGCGGATCTTCCCGCCCAGGTTCTCGACCAGCACTCGCACGGCGTCGCCATAGCGGCCGTAGGCCTCGGCTCCGGTCAGATGCGCGTCCGAGCCATCCTCGTACTCGGCCTTGGCCTTGAACTTCAGCAGGTTGACCATGACGAAGGGCCCGTCCTCGGGCGCTCCGAAGAAGCCGGCGATCTGCTCCGGCCCGGGAAAGACGGCGTTCTCGACCTTCATATGCGTTCCCCTTGTCTCAGCCGCGGCGCCGGATCATGCCGTCGATCAGCTCGACGATCTCGGCCGGGCTGTCCTCCTGCAGGAAGTGGCCGCCGTGCAGCGTGACGTGCGGCTGGCCCTTGGTTCCCGGCACGCGGGCCTGGAACACTGCCTCCCCGCCCTTGGTGATCGGGTCGCCGTCGCTGAAGGCGGTGATCACCGGCTTGTCGAAGGCCTCCAGCACCTTCCAGGCGGCCTTGTTCTCGGCCACCGAGGCGTGGGCGTCGGTGATCGGCACCAGGGTCGGGAACTGGCGGGCCCCCTCCTTGTAGGTCTCGTCGGGGAACGGGGCGTCATAGGCCGCCACCTCGGCGTCGCTCAGCATCCGCGCGCTGCCGCCGTTCAGCAGCATGCCGATCGGCATCTGCGGCACGGTCTGGCTGAGGTGCAGCCAGGCCTTGAACCCTTCGGTGATGGCGCCGCCGCCGGTGGGCAGGCCGGTGTTGGCCACCACCAGCCCCGCGAACCGCTCGGGGTAGGCGGCCACGAGACGCAGGCCGATCAGCCCGCCCCAGTCCTGGCAGAACAGGGTCAGGCCCTTGAGGTCGAGGCCGGTGAGCCACTGGCTCATCCAGGCGACGTGACGCTCGTAGGTGTAGTCCGCCCGATCGGCCGGCTTGTCCGAGCGGCCGAAGCCGATCAGGTCTGGCGCGATCACGCGATGCCCCTTCGCCACCAGCCCCTTGATGATGTGCCGGTAGAGATAGGCCCACGACGGCTCGCCGTGCATCAGCAGCACCGGGGCGCCGTCCCGCGGCCCCTCGTCCACATGGTGGATCCGCAGGACCGTCCCGTCGGCGTCGGTCACCTCGGCGTACTTCGGCTCATAAGGCCAGTCGGCTAGCCCCTCGAACCGCGCGTCCGGCGTGCGGAGAACCTGCATCGTGCTTCCTCGAGACCTCATTAGTGACACTATGAATGCCACTATCTGCCGCCGTCAAGCGGGATGGCGCTCGACAGGGACCACTCGCCTGGGCGAGATGCGGATGATGAGTCTCTCCACCGAGATCGACGGGCGCCGCCGGCGCGGCCAGGACAACCGGGCCCGCATCGTGGCGGCGATGCTCGACCTGATCCGCGAGGGCGCCATGACGCCCAGCGCCGAGCAGGTGGCGGCCCGGGCCGAGGTGGGGCTGCGCACCGTCTTCCGGCACTTCGACGACATGGACAGCCTCTATCGGGAGATGTCCGGCTTCATCGAGGCCGAGCTGCGCGCCATCGTCGAGCGGCCGTTCGCCGCCACCGACTGGCAGGGCCGCCTGGCCGAGCTGGTCGAACGGCGCGGCGAGGCGTTCGAGCGGATCTCGCCGTTCAAGCGGGCGTCCGACACGGTGCGGCACCGCTCCCGCTTCCTGGCCGGCGATCACGGCAAGCTCGCCACGGCCCTGCGCGAGCTGCTGAAGGCCGTGCTGCCCCCCGAGATCGTCGCCGACCCGCTGAAGCTGGAGGCCCTCGACCTCCTGACCAGCTTCGAGGCCTGGACCCGCCTGCGCCTCGACCAGGGCCTGTCGCCGGAGAAGGCTTGCGAGGTGCTGCAGTCGGCCGTGCTGAAGGTGGCGGCCTCCTAGAGCCTTTCCCGTTCAAACGGAACCGTTTGGACGGGATGAAAAGGCTCTAAATCAAAGGTTTGAGCGCGTTCTGATCGCAAAACCGGTCTCCACTTTTGCGGAACGCGCTCTAGGCCTCCAGCTCGATGTCCCAGTAGAGATAGTCGAGCCAGCTTTCGTGCAGGTGGTGCGGCGGGAAGCGGCGGCCGCGTTCCTGCAGCTCGAAGGCGCTGGGCCGGTGCGGCTTCATCCGCGGGTGCATGTGGGCTTCGTGCGGGGTGCGCCCGCCCTTGGCCAGGTTGCAGCGGGCGCAGGCCGTGACGATGTTCTCCCACGTCGTCCGGCCGCCGCGCGAGCGCGGGATCACGTGGTCGAAGGTCAGGTCCTCGCCCGTGGTGCAGTACTGGCAGGTGAAGCTGTCGCGCAGGAACAGGTTGAAGCGGGTGAAGGCCGGCGGGCGATCCTGCGGCACATAGCTCTTCAGCGAGACGACGCTGGGCAGCTTCATCGAGAAAGAGGGGGAGCGGACCTCCTGCTCGTAGGTGGAGACCACGTCCACCCGATCCAGGAACACCGCCTTGATCACCTCCTGCCACGGCCACAGCGACAGGGGATAGTAGGACAGCGGCCGGAAGTCTGCGTTCAGCACCAGACAGGGCCAGCCGGAGGGCGCAGCCTTAAGCACCTGCATGGCAGGGCCTCCTCGGCGCGCGGGCGTCTATGACGTTCGGCCTGGGACTGAAGACACACCCCCAACGAAACGGAATTCGACGAACAGGAAAAACTATAGGCCCGATTCGGAGACAACTCTACGACGGCTCGGGCGGGTAGAACGGCCATCGCCTCGCCCCGTTTCCGAGGGGCGAGGCCTAGGCGCGGCGCACAGGTCAGGCGCCGAGGACGGCGGTCGCGCCGGCGACGGTGAAGGTCAGGGCCAGCGCCGCGAAGGTGACGACCACGTCGAGCAGACGGTTCACAGCCATTTTGGTTCTCCTTGTCTCGTCCCCCGGACCGCGGCCTTCCGCGACCCATCTGGACGATGTTTAGATAGCACGCATCTGAACGATGTCCAGATAATCGATTTTGCTGATCCGCTATGCGTTTGCGCATGGGCTGGAGCGACCTGCGAGCGCCACCCGCCGACGCCCAAAAGAAAAGGGGCCCGTGTGGGCCCCTCTCCGTAAGACCGGGAAGTGGGGAGCTTCGGTCAGACGCCCAGGCCCGCCGTGCCGCCGGCGGCGATGAAGCCGAGGAACAGCAGGAACGAGGGGACCAGCCGGTCGAGGTTCGCGAGAGACATGACACACACCTTGAAGTTGGGACCCGCGCCTGGGGTGAGCGCGGATCGTTCTGGGGAAACCCCGGGGGAGCGGAGCTGTCCGGTTCCGGACGCCTATTGAGTACCAAAAACTAAACACTGCACAGATCAGCGATTTCGCCTGACGGCTATGCGGTTCTGCACACCCGTGTGAAGGCGTGGGCTGCAAGCCGGACAACCTGGACGTCAGCGATGGGTGGATGGCGTACGGCGGCTGTGCAAACCTCTCGGATAAGCCAGTGGGGGCTGTTCCGCACGTGTCCGTAGTTGATCTTTTGAGTCCCCGCGGACGCTCGAGCCTACAAGCTTGGTGGGCGGTGGTCCTTTCCGTCGCAGTCATTGAGGCAGGTCTATCGGCTTGGCTCACGGGTGAGCCGTTCCCGCTTAACCCGCAGTCTCCTCTCGCTACCAAGACCACCGGCGCTCTAGTTCATCTCGCCCTCGTGTGGCCGCTCGTCGCTGTATCCCTTCGTCGGGCTCGCGACTTGGGTGCTTCAGGCCGGGCGGTCTTGGGGCTATGGGCCCTCAGTGAACTGGGCAGGTTCGCCTTCACCTTCTTCGATGGCTGGGTCGGGGTCACAGGCTCAATCGCAGGCGCTGCCGCCCATCTGTGGATCGCCTTCGGCCTCGGCCTCGCCATTCGTGCCCGGGGGGACGCTGCGGACGACAGTCCGCCGCCGAGTCAGGCAAAGGCCCGTCAGAACCTGAGCTACGACACGATCGATGGCCCGATTGCGGCCTGGGCAGATCGCCACGGGCTCATCTTCTGCACCGAGGTGGGCGGGGCCACGCGTAGGTTCTGCTACGTGAGCGGCGACGAGCACGAGTGCTTCCAGATCTCGGTTGAGCCTCCGGATGGTGGGATCGTCGCCGTCGATGCCTGGGATGTTGAAACCGAGGATGACGCCGAACTTCACCAGCGATGGCAGGTCCCGGCCGAGAGTATAGTTGAGGCCCTCGACGCAGCGCTCGCCCAGATCGCTGTATGGCGGTCACGTCTGCGAAGTCGGCCCTGGGGCGCCCAGCCTTAGTATCGGGTTCGATCCTGCACTGGGAGCCCTGCTCGCGGCCGATTGGCGAACAGTCGCTCGTGCCATCCGCTTCCGATCAAGCGCGCCGCCTATCGGCGCCGCGATCAAGGGGCTCGGATCAGGTTCCTGCTGCCTCCATCCCCCCTACGAAAAAGGGGCCCGCGTGCGGGCCCCTGACTCGTCGTTACGACGACCGTTCCGAGGGGGAGCTCAGACGCCCAGGCCCGCCGTGGCGACGGCCGCAGTCAGGCCGAGGAACAGCAGGAACGAGGGGGCGAAGCGGTCGAAGAGACGTTCGAAATTGGCGAGAGACATGACACACACCTTTCAGTTGGATCCCCCGGGGGAGCGGGGGCGTTTCTTATTTGAACGATGCTCAGATTTCATTTGAGCACCGCTCAGATAGGTGCGACAAGCTGGGCCGTCAAGACATCTGTACGGCGCTTAGATATGAAATTATGGTAAGGCCATGAGCGAAGCTAAAAGCGCCGAATCCCGCCCCTACCACCACGGCGACCTGCGCCGGGCCTTGGTGGATGCGGCCCGTCGCCTGCTCGAGTCCGAGGGCCCCAGCGCCCTGTCGCTTCGCGCCGTGGCCCGCGAGGCGGGCGTCAGTCCGGCGGCGCCCTACCACCACTTCAAGGACAAGGCCGAACTGCTCGACGCCGTCGCCCACGAGGGCTGGGAGATGCTGCACGCGGCCATGGACGCGGCCAAGACCGCCGCCGTGGGGCCACAGAAGCTGAGCGCCCTGGGCATCGCCTACGTCTGCTTCGCCCGCGAGAACCCGGCCCTCTACCGCGTGATGTACGACGCCGCGCGCGACAAGGAAGCCCTGCCGATCGAGATGCACGACGGCAAGGACGACAGCGCCTACTGCATGGTGCGCGACACCATGGTCGAGTTGGGCGCCGATCCCGTGGCCGCCGTCGACCTGGAACTGGCCACCATCGCCGCCTGGTGCGCCGGCCACGGCCTGGCCGAGATGGCCGGCTTCAAGCAGTTCGACCAGCTCAAGGCCGAGTTGGGCGGCGAGCGGCCCTTCCTGGAGGCGGTGTTCAACCACCTTGGCCTGTTTCCGTCGCTGAGCCGGGGCTGATAGAGCGCGTTCCGCAAGAGTGGAAACCGGCTTTGCGATCGGAACGCGCGCAAACTCTTTGATCTAAAGCCTGTTCATCCCCTCCAAGCGATTCCGTTTGAACGGGAAAGGCTCTAGAGCCCGGCGGGTGTTCGCCACCCGCTTCGCCCCCTCGCCGACCGGCTACCTGCACAAGGGCCACGCCTTCTCGGCGCTGACGGCCTTCGACGCCGCCCGCGCGGCGGGCGGGCGTTTCCTGCTGCGGATCGAGGACATCGACGCCACCCGCTGCCGGCCCGAGTTCGAAGCGGCGATCTACCAAGACCTGGCCTGGCTGGGCCTTGGCTGGGAAACCCCGGTCCGCCGCCAGTCCGAGCACATGGCCGACTACGACGCCGCCCTTTCGCGGCTGGAGGCGATGGGCGTCCTCTACCGTTGCTTCCGCACCCGCGCCGAGTTGCAGGCGCAGTCCGCCGCCGCCCCGCACGGTCCCATGGAGGCCTTCCGCGGCGCCCCGCTGCCGCCCGACGAGGAAGCGCACCGGCTCGCGGCGGGCGACACCTACGCGTGGCGCCTCTCGCTCGCCCGCGCCGAGGCGGTCGTGGGCGGCTTCGATGGCCTGACCTTCGTCGTCGAGGGGGAAGGCGAGGTCCAGGCGCGGCCCGAGCTGGGCGGCGACGTGGTGCTGGCGCGCAAGGACGTGCGCGTCTCCTACCACCTGGCTTCCGTGGTCGACGACGCGCTGCAGGGGATCACCCACGTCATCCGTGGCGTCGACCTGGCCGACGCGCCCCACGTCCACCGCCTGCTGCAGGCCCTGCTTGGCCTGCCGACGCCGGTCTACCGCCACCACCGCCTGATCCTCGGCCCCGACGGCAAGCGCCTCGCCAAGCGCGACCGGGCCGAGACCCTGCAGGCGATCCGCGCGCGCGGCGTCACGCCCGCCGACCTGCGCCGGGAGCTTGGCCTTGACTGAGCCGACGACTTCCCCGCCCCGCTGGACCGCCATCGCCGCCCTGGTCGGCGGCGCCTGCGTCATCGGGCTCGCAGCGATCCTCGTCCGCCTGGCCCACGCCGGGCCGGCGGCCACCGGCTTCTGGCGGTTGGTCTTCGCCGCGCCGCTACTGGCGCTGCTGGCGCGCCAGGCCACCGGCGGGCTCGGGACGCCGCCCCGGATGGCGCTCTGGGCAGGGCTGTTCTTCGCCCTCGACCTCGGCTTCTGGCACTACGGCATCCGCTACACCTCGGTCGCCAACGCCACGGTGCTGACGAACCTTACGCCCGTGGTGGTCACCGCATTCGCCTGGATCTTCCTGCGCCAACGCCCGGGCGGCCTCTTCCTGGTGGCGGTGGCGGCCGCGGTCGGCGGCGCGGGGCTGATGGCCTACGCCAAGGGGGGCGGCGCGCCGCTGAACCAGCCGCTGGGCGATGCGCTGTCGGTGACCACCGCCCTCTGGTACGCGCTCTACTTCCTGACCATGGCCGAGGGCCGCAAGACCGTGGCCGCCAGCCGGATGATGTTCTGGGCCGGAGTGGCCGGCGCGCCAATGCTGCTCGTCGCCGCCCTGGCGCTGGGCGAGCCGCTAACCCCCGCCACCGCCGGCGGCTGGGCCGCGCTCGCGGGCCTCGGCGTGATGCACGTCGCCGGCCAGGGGGCCATCGCGTGGGCCATGGGCCGCCTGCCCACCTCCACGGCCTCGGTCACGGTGCTCGTGCAGCCGGTCGTCGCCGCCGCCCTCGGCTGGATCCTGTTCGCCGAGGCCATCGGCCCGCTCCAGGGCCTCGGCGCGGCAATCACCCTGGGCGGCGTCGTCCTGGCCCAGTGGGCCTCGCGCGCGCGGAGTTAGCCTAGGCCCCAGCCCTGCCGCGCGCCCTCGATCCGCGCCAGCTTGGCCTCGAACGCCGACCAGTCGTCAGCCTCCGTGATCGGGGCCCACAGCGCCTCGATCTGGTCGTAGAGCAGTTCCTCCGGCTCGGCCTGGGCGAAGTAGGGATGCGACAGCCGCTCGGGCCGATCCGGAGAATAGGTCGCCAGCCGCTCGCGAAACTCCGCGAAGGCCGCCTCGCCGTACAGCGCAGCCCGCGGCCCCGCCATCGCCCGGTCATCGCCTCCGCCGAACCAGTCGAAGAAGAACGGCTCCCAGCGCAGCCGCTCGCCGCCCTCGGCCAGAGCCCGGAACGCGGACTGCACCAGGGGCGCGTCGGCCTCGTCGCCCTGCGGCGTGACGCCGAGCCGTGCGAGCACCGCCCCCATCAGTTCGCGGCGATAGGTCGGCCCGAAGGCGTTCAGGGCGTCCACCAACGGGTCGGTCCCAGTCACAAGACTCAGGCATCCCGCAAGCTGCTGCAGGTTCCAGAACACCGCCTCGGGCTGGCGGCCGAAGCTGTAGAGTCCCGACTGGTCGAAGTAGGCGGCCACGAAGTTCGGGTCCGAATAGGGCAGGAAGCGATAGGGCCCGTAGTCGAAGCTCTCGCCCGTGATGTTCATGTTGTCGGTGTTGAGCACCCCGTGCACGAACCCCGCGGCCATCCAGCGGGCGGTCAGCCGCGCCGCCCTGGCCACCACCGCCGCCAGCAGGGTCGCGGCCTTGTCCTTCGCGCCGGCAAGGTCCGGGTAGTAGGCCTCGATCACGTGGTCGATCAGCAGGTCGACCCGGTCGGCCCGCTCGAAGAACGCATGCCGCTGGAAGGTCCCGAAGCGAACGTGGCTGTGCGACAGGCGCACCAGCACGGACGAGCGGGTCGGGCTGGGCTCGTCGCCGCGCACCAGGTCCTCGCCTGTCTCCACCAGGGAGAACGAGCGCGAGGTCGGCACGCCCAGGGCCTCCAGCATCGCAGTCGCCAGCACCTCGCGCACGCCGCCTTTCAGGGTCAGGCGTCCGTCCCCCGACCGCGACCACGGCGTCTGGCCGGAGCCCTTGGTCCCGAGGTCGAGCAGCCGGCCGGTCCCCGCCTCGCGAAGCTGCGCGAACAGGAAGCCCCGTCCGTCGCCCAGCTCGGGATTGTAGGTGCGGAACTGATGGCCGTGGTAGCGCATCGACCGGGGCGGATCGATGTTGTCCGGCAGCGGTTCGAACCGCCCGAAGTGGGCGATCCATTCGCCGTCGGTCAGGCTGTCGAGCCCCACCGTCGCCGCCGCCCGGTCGTTCCGGTAGCGCAGGATGGTCTTCGGGAACCGCGCCGCCTCGACGGGATCGGCGAATTCGGGGCCGAGGTCGGGAAAGAGGGGATCGGGCCGGTAGGCGGACGAGACGGGCATCCCGGCACCTAAGGCGCGGCGCCGCTCCGGGGCAACTAGGCGATGCCCAGGAAGCTCAGGACCAGCAGGACGACGACCACCAGGCCGACGAGGTAGATGAGGTTGTTCACGCCGCGTCTCCTCGGGCGATTGCAGGAAGACCGGCTAACGCCGCGACCGAGAGCGCGTTCCGCAAGAGTGCAAGCCGGCCTTCCGATCAGGGGGCGCTCAGACTCCCGGCCTGGAGCCTTCTGTCCCGGTTCAAACGACTCTGCGTTGAACGGGACGGCAAGGCTCTAAGGCGCCGTTGCCTCGGCCCGACGTCCCGGCGACGGCGAACCCGGCACGTCCGGCCCGAAGATCTTCAGCAGCAGGAGCCCCAGCAGGGCCGAGGCCAGCGAGCCGACGAACACCCCCGCCTTGGTCTCGGCCAGCAGGTCGGGCGAGGTGAACGCGAGGTTGCCCACGAACAGGCTCATGGTGAAGCCGACGCCGCAGATCACCGACACAGCATAGAGCTGGCCCACCGAGGCGTAGCGCGGCATGTCGGCCCAGCCCAGCCGGATGATCAGCATCGAGGTGGCGAACACCCCGACCTGCTTGCCCAGGAACAGGCCCAGCGCGATCCCGAGCGGGATCGTATCGGTGAAGTGGCGCATCGTGAGCTCGCCCAGCGCGAGGCCCGCATTGGCGAACCCAAAGATCGGGATCACCGCGAAGGCCACCGGCTTGTGCAGCAGGTGCTCCAGCCGGTGCAGCGGCGAGCTCGTATGGGAGTCCGGCTTGGCCGGGGTGCGGGCCAGCGGGATGGTCATGGCCAGGGCGACGCCGGCGAGGGTCGCGTGCACGCCCGACTCCAGCACGCACCACCAGAGGACCAGCCCCACCAGCAGGTACGGCCACAGCGTCTGCACCTTCAGGCGGTTGAACGCCACGAGCACGGCCAGGGCGGCGGCCGCGCCCGCGAGCGCCGCCATGTGCAGTTCGGCCGTATAGAAGATCGCGATGATGAGGATGGCGGCCAGGTCGTCCAGCACCGCCAGGGCGGTAAGGAAGATCTTCAGCGACGCCGGCACGCGGTCGCCCGCCAGGGCCAGCACGCCGAGCGCGAAGGCGATATCGGTGGCGGCGGGGATCGCCCAGCCGCGTACGGCCTCCGGATTCCCGCTGTTGAACGCCACGTAGATCAGCGCCGGCGCCACAACGCCGCCCAGCGCCGCCAAGCCCGGCAGCACCACCCGCGACGGCCGCGACAGCTCGCCGTCCAGGACCTCGCGTTTGATCTCCAGCCCGACCAGCAGGAAGAACAGGGCCATCAGCCCGTCGTTGATCCAGTGCAGCACGGTCTCGTGCAGGGCCAGGGGGCCGACCGCGAACCCGACCTTGGTCTCAAGGGCCGCGAAATAGGCTTCCGCCAGGGGCGAGTTGGCGACGATCAGGGCGAACGCGGCGGCCGCCATCAGGACATAGCCGCCGGCCGCTTCCTGTCGCAGGAAGTCCTGCAGCGCGGACACGCGCCGCTTCAGGGCTCGCTGTGGAGACATGGCCCCGTGATAGAGGGGCAGCGGCGCACCGCCAATTATATTCGGCTTATGTCAGCCGATCCGTACGCCCATGCCGCCATCGACGGGCAGGATCGCGCCGGTGATGAACCCCGCCTCGTCCGACGCCAGGAACAGCGCCGCATGTGCGGTGTCCCAGGCGGTGCCCATCTTGCCGCCCAGGGGCACCCGCGCGTCCCGCTCGGCCCGCACCTCCGCCTGGGTGCGGCCGCTGGCGCCGGCGATGCCCGCCACCGCCATCGGCGTGTCCATCAGTCCGGGCTGCACGGCGTTGCAGCGGATGCCGTAGCGCGCCTGGGACTGGGCCACGCTCTGGGTCAGGCGGTTCACCGCCGCCTTCGAGACCTCGTAGGCCACCTGGATCCCACCAGCCCGCGCCGCCAGGGACGAGATGTTGACGATCGCGCCCGCCCGCTGCGCCCGCATCACCGCCAGCGCCGCCTTGGTGGCCAGCCACGTGCCCTTCAGGTTCACCGACAGGATGCGGTCGAAGGCCGCCTCCTCAACCGCGTGAGCCGGGGCGTCGCCGCCGCCGATCCCGACGTTGTTGACCAGGATGTCCAGCCGGCCCAGCCGCGCCACCGCCTCGGCGGTGATCCGCTCGGCGTCGGCCGCGCGGGAGACGTCGGCCTGCAGCGCCGAGGCGGTCCCGCCCGCCTCCAGAATCATGCCGGCGGTCTCCTCGGCGCGCTCGGCGATCCGGTCCACACAGAGGACGCTGGCGCCCTCCCGCGCGAACAGCAGGGCCATCGCGCGGCCGTTGCCCATGGTCTCGCCGGGGGTCTGGCCCGCGCCGACGATCACCGCGGCCTTGCCCGCGAGCCGAGCGGCCACCTCAGCCCACCTTCAGCTCGGGATCGACGACCTGGTCGCCCTCCACCTGCACCCCGAAGGTGTTCAACATCATCGACACCTGCGTGTACTGGCCGACGGTGAAGACCAGGTCCATGCACTGCTTGGCTGTGAAGTGGCGCCCCAGCTCCGTCCAGGTGGGGTCGGTGATGAACTGATCGGCGTGCAGTTCGTCGGTGGCCCGGATGAGGGCGGCGTCGGCGGCGCTCCAGCCGGCGTCCGCGCCGCGCTTGATCCGCTCGATCTCGTCGGCGGTCAGCCCCGACTGCAGGCCGATGCGCGTGTGCTGGGTGAATTCGTAGCCGCTGCGGCAGAGGTAGCCGACCCGCAGAATCACGATCTCCCGCTCGCGCGCCGGCAGGTCGTTGCGCCGCGACAGCACATAGCCGCCCCAGGCGTTGAAGCGGCTCAGCGCCTTGGGCGCCCGCGCCAGCGTCCGGAAGATGTTGAGGATCGGGCCCGGACCGAACTCCTTCAGCGCCTCGTGCTGCTCGGGCCCCATCTCGGCGTCGGTCATCGGCGTGATGCGCGGCTTGTCCAGTCTCACGGCGTTTCCTCGAATTATCGGTTTGCTTGGACCCAACCATAGTCGGCGACCGTCGCGGCGCCAGCCGAATCCGCTCGCGCGCGTTCCGCAAAAAGTGGAAGCCGGTTTTGCGAACGGAACGCGCTCAGACTCTTGAGTTGGAGCCATCTCATCCCGTTCAAACAATGCCGTTTGAACGGGAAAGGCTCTGGAGCGCCGGCGGGGCGCTTGTTACCCACGGGCATGTCCAGCCGCCCCACCCTGGCCTTCCTGAGGACCGAGACCGGTTCGGGCCTGCTGCTGCCGATCGCCGCTGCGGTCGCCCTCCTCTGGGCCAACTCCCCGTGGGCGGGCGCCTATGCGGCGTTCACCGGCGCCCTGGTCCCGGTCCAGGTGGGGCCGTTCTCCGAGACACTTTCCGTGGCCGCCTGGGTCCGCTCGGGACTGATGCCCGTCTTCTTCTTCGTCATGGGCCTGCAGCTCAAGCACGAGGTGCTGCGCGGCGAGTTCTCCAGCCCGCGGCGGCTGGCGCTGCCGATCTTCGGCGGCCTGGGCGGGGCCCTGCTCCCGGCGATCGTCTACCTGGCCCTGAACCTCGGGCCCGGCGGCCGCCCCGAAGGCTGGCCCGTGGCGCTCGCCACCGACGTCGCGTTCGCCCTGGCGGCCCTGGCGGTGGCCGCCCCCCGGACCGCGCCTACGCTGCGAGTGTTCCTGCTCACCATGGCCATGGCGGCCGACGTGTTGGCGGTCGTCCTGATCGCGGTGCTGTTCTCGGGCGACCTGCGCTTTCCCATGCTGGCGGGGGCGGCGATGACCGTCGCGGTGCTGGCCGCCATGTCGCGCTGGCGGGCCGCGCCCTACGCCTTCTGGGCGCTCGGCGGCCTGCTGCTATGGGGCTTCACCCTGAAATCGGGGATCGACGTCTCCCTCGCTGGCATCGCCATCGCCCTCTGCCTGCCGCTGGAACCCAAGCGCCCCGGCGGCCAGGGCGTGTTGGCCGAGACGATCGACGCCCTGCATCCCTACGTGGCCTTCCTGGTCCTGCCGTTGTTCGCCTTCACCGCCGCCGGCGTGCGGCTGGGGCCCGACCTTCTCGGGCCGGTCAGCTTCGGCGTGGCCGCCGCCCTCGTGCTCGGCAAGCAGGTCGGGGTGTTCGGAGCCACGGCGCTGACCCTGGCGCTGAAATGGGCCCGCCGCCCCACCGGAACGCGATGGGTGGAGCTCTACGGGGTCTCGGCCCTGTGTGGCGTCGGCTTCACCCTCAGCCTCTACATCGCCGACCTCGCCTTCCCGGACGCGGCCAGCCCGCTGCAGGCCCAGGCGCGCGCCGGGGTGGTGCTGGGCTCGCTGGTCTCGGCGCTGCTGGGGGCTGCGGTCCTGGCGGCCGGTGGCCGACGCGCGCCCGAGATCGCGCCCTAATCGGCCTTGCCACGCCGCCGTTCCTGGCGTCCGCTACCTGCAACGAACATGGGAGGAGGCGGGATGACGACCTTCCGTTTGAACGGACGCCAGGTGACGGTCCAGGCGCCGGAGGACGCGCCGCTGCTCTGGACCCTGCGGGACGAGCTTGGGCTGACCGGCACGAAGTACGGCTGCGGCATCGCCCAGTGCGGCGCCTGCACGGTGCATGTGGACGGCGAGGCGGTCCGCGCCTGCGTGACGCCCACGGGAGCGGTGGCAGGGACCGCCGTGACCACCATCGAGGGGCTCGACCCCGAGGGCCGCCACCCGCTCCAGCAGGCCTGGATCGAGGCCCAGGCGCCCCAGTGCGGCTACTGCCAGTCGGGCCAGATCATGCAGGCCGCGGCGCTGCTCAAGGCCAACCCGCATCCCAGCGACGCCGAGATCGAGGCGGCGATGGAGGGCAATCTCTGCCGCTGCATGGCCTACATCCGCATCAAGCGGGCCATCCGGCTCGCCGCCGGCCAGGGGACGAAGGCATGAACGCGCCCGCCAATCTCTCCCGCCGCGCCTTCCTGGTCGCGGCGACCGCCACAGGCGCCGCCTTCACGCTCGGCGCGCCCGCCGAGGCGGCCGACGGCTTCGCCCCGACGATCTGGTACGGGATCGACCGCCAGGGGATCGTCACCGTCCACGTCATCCGCGCCGAGATGGGCCAGCACGTGGGCACCGCCATCGCCCGCATCGTCGCCGACGAGCTCGAGGCCGACTGGTCCAAGGTGCGGATCGACCACGTCGACTCCGACCCGAAGTGGGGCCTGATGGTCACCGGCGGCAGCTGGTCGGTGTGGCAGAGCTATCCGCTCTACAGCCAGGCCGGCGCGGCCGGGCGCATCGCCCTGGTCGAGGCCGGGGCGAAGCTGCTGGGCGCCAGCCCGGCGGACTGCGTCGCCCGCAACGGCGCGGTCAGCGCCGGCGGCAAGTCGGTCAGCTACGGAGAGATCGTCGCCCGCGGCGACCTTGCCCGCACCTTCACCGCCCAGCAGCTGGAGGCCCTGCCGCTCAAGCCGAACGCCGAACGCCGCCTGGTCGGCAAGCCGGTGCAGGCGCGCGACATTCCGGCCAAGACCACCGGTAAGGGCGTCTATGGCCTCGACGCCAAGGTCCCGGGGATGGTCTACGGCCGCGCCAAGCTGCCGCCGACCCGCTACGGCTCGGTGGTCGTCTCGATCGACGAGACCGAGGCCAAGAAGGTCCCCGGCTACATTCGCGCCATCGCCCTCGACGATCCGTCCGGGACCGTGCCCGGCTGGGTGATGGTCTACGGCAAGACGTTCGTCGCCGCCGACCGCGCCGCCGAAGCGCTCAAGGTGACGTGGAAGACCGATCCTGCCGCGCAGGTCTCGGAAGCCAGCCTGCAGGGCCGCGCCCGCGAGCTGATCGCCGACCGGACGGCCGGCGCGCTGGTGGTCGAGGACCCGGGCGTCGACGCCGCCTTCTCCGCCGCGACCTCCCGGCTGGAACGGACGTACGCCACCGCCACCGCCCTGCATTTCCAGATGGAGCCGGTGAACGCCCTGGCCTTCGAGAAGGACGGGCGCTTCGAGATCCACACCGGCAACCAGTGGCAGTCGCTGGTGCTGCCGTGGCTCGCGAAGGCGCTGGGCCGCGACGAGAAGACCATCGTGCTGCGGACCTACCTGCTGGGCGGCGGGTTCGGCCGGCGGCTGAACGGCGACTATGCGGTCGGCGCGGCCCTGGCCTCCCAGGCGATCGGCGGCAAGCCGGTGAAGATGGTGCTGACCCGCGCCGACGACAGCCGCTTCGACAGCCCGCGCTCGCCGTCGGTCCAGACGCTGCGCATGGCGTTCGGCGAGGGCGGCCGGGTGACGGCCATGGAGCACCACGCCTGCGCCGGCTGGCCGACTGAGGCCATGGCGCCGTTCTTCATGCCCAAGGGCGCCAACGGGGTCGCCTACGACCCCTTCGCCATCAGCGGCGCCGACCACTGGTACAACGTCGGCGCCCATCGCGTGCGCGCCATCGGCAACGACCTCGCCAACAAGGCCTTCCGCCCCGGCTGGCTGCGCTCGGTCGGGCCGGGCTGGACCAACTGGGCGCTGGAAAGCTTCCTCGACGAGGCGGCCGAGCAGGCCGGCGTCGATCCGCTGGCCTTCCGCCTGCGGATGCTCGACGCCTCGGGCAAGAACGCCGGCAGCGCGCCCAACGCCGTCGGCGGCGCCCGCCGCCAGGCCGCGGTGCTGAAGCGGGCCGCCGAGAAGGCCGGCTGGGGCGCGACGCTGCCGAAGGACACCGGCCTGGGCCTCGCCACCACCTTCGGCCAGGAGCGCGGCATGCCCACCTGGGTCGCCTGCGCCGCGCGGGTGGCGGTGGACCGCGCCTCGGGGGCGGTGAAGGTCGAAAAGCTCACCCTGGTCGCCGACGCCGGGGTGATCGTCGATCCCTACGGCGCCCTGGCCCAGATGGAGGGCGCGGCCCTCTGGGGCATGAGTCTCGCGCTCAAGGAGGGCACGACCTTCGAGAACGGCCAGGTCCGGGACCTCAACCTCGACAGCTACACGCCCTTGCGGATGAGCGACGTCCCGGAGGTCGAGGTCGAGTTCGTGGCCAGCGAGCACGCCCCCGTCGGCCTCGGCGAGCCGGCCACCACCGTCGTCGGGCCGGCCATCGGCAACGCCATCTACCGCGCGGTCGGCGCGAGGCTGCGCGACCTGCCGATCCGCCCCGAGGCGGTGAAGGCCGCGATGAAGGCATAAAAAATCCCTCCCCTTGATGGGGAGGGTGGACGTTGCACAGCGACGGCCGGGTGGGGAAAACGCGGGCCAAGCGCGATGCCAGCCGGACGTCTCCCCACCCTGACCGCTTGGCGGTCTGTCCCTCCCCCTGAAGGGGAGGGAACCCGCCCTACTCCGCCGCCTGCTTGGGCGTCAGGATGGCCTTGGTCTCCAGGAACTCGTGGAAGGCGTAGTCGCCCCACTCGCGCCCGTTGCCGCTCATCTTGTAGCCGCCGAACGGCGCCATCATGTCGCCGCCGCCGCCGTTGATCGACACCTGGCCGGCGCGCAGCTTGGCCGCGACCTTCTTGGCCTTCTCGAGGTCGCCCGACTGGACGTACGCCGCGAGGCCGTACTCGGTGTCGTTGCCGATATCGATGGCCTGGTCGACGCTGTCGTAGCCGAGGATCGACAGCACCGGGCCGAAGATCTCTTCCCGGGCGATGGTCATGTCGTTCTTCACGTTCGCGAAGACGGTCGGCTTCACGTAGTAGCCCTTGTCGAGGCCTTCCGGACGCCCGACCCCGCCGATGACCAGGGTTGCGCCCTCGTCGATGCCGGCCTGGATCAGCTTCTGGATCTTGTCGAACTGGGTCTTGTTGACCACCGGGCCGAGCTGGCTGTTGCCGTTCGGGTCGCCGACGGTGACGCCGGCCGCGGTCTCGCGCGCCACGGCGATCGCCTCGTCCATGCGCTTCTGCGGGACCAGCATCCGCGTCGGGGCGTTACAGGACTGGCCCGAGTTGGTCATCATGGTCGCCACGCCGCGGGCCACGCCCTTGGCGAAGGCGTCGTCGTCCAGGACGATGTTCGGGCTCTTGCCGCCCAGCTCCTGGGCCACGCGCTTGACGGTCGGGGCGGCCGCCTTGGCCACCTCGATGCCCGCGCGGGTCGAGCCGGTGAACGACACCATGTCGATCTCCGGATGGCTGGAGATCGCCGCGCCGACGCCCGGGCCGTCGCCCTGGATCATGTTGAACACGCCGGCCGGCACGCCCGCCGCATGCATGATCTCGGCGAAGATCTGGCCCGAGAACGGCGCCACTTCCGACGGCTTCAGCACCATGGTGCAGCCGGTGGCGATGGCCGGGGCCACCTTGCAGACGATCTGGTTCAGCGGCCAGTTCCAGGGGGTGATGAACCCGCAGACGCCGATCGGCTCCTTGACGATGGTCGTCGGGCCGCGGTCTTCCTCGAACTTGAAGGTCTTCAGCACCTCGGCGGCGGTGGCCAGGTGGGCCATGCCGATCGGCACCTGCGCGCGCTGAGCCAGCGAGGCCGGGGCGCCCATTTCCTCGGTCACCGCGGTGGCCAGGTCGCCGAAGCGCTTCTGGTACTCGGCCAGGATGCGGCCCAGCACTTCCAGGCGCTCTTCGCGGCTGGTCTGGCTCCAGGTGGCGAAAGCCTTGCGGGCGGCCTTGGCGGCCTTGTCGACGTCGGCGGCGGTGCCGATGGCGATCTTGCCACAGGTCTCTTCGGTGGCCGGGTTCTCGACGTCCAGCGTCTTGAGCCCCTCGGCAGGGTCGACCCACTGCCCGTCGATATAGAATTTGAGGTACTCGCGCATAGACGTCCTCCTGGCGGCGTTCTCGTTGAGGCATAGGCCCCCGCGGGCCCGCCTTTCAAACGCTCATATTAGTGATCGCCGTTAACCGGGGAAGCCCCAACGCCGCGGAACTTGAAGTCGCCGTTGGCCTTGCGGCCGGGCGAGGCGCTCGCTAAAGCCCCCGCATCGACTTCCGGAGGCCCCATGAGCGGCATTCTGCAGATCCTCGTCTTCGTCGCCGTCATGGCCGCGCTGAACATGTTCGAGTTCGGCCGCCTCGACTAAGGCGGCCCCGACCATGGCCGGCCGCGGCGCAGCACTGGTGACGGGCGGCGCGCGGCGGATCGGCCGCGTGCTGGCGGCCACGGCCGCGCGCGCGGGCTATGACGTCGCCCTCCACGTCCGGCAGGTCGACGACGAGGCCGAGGCCGCCGCCGGCGAGGTCCGCTCGCATGGCCGCAGCGCCGCCATCCTGCCCTGCGACCTGCGCAAGGAAAGCGCCACCGTCGCCCTCGTCGGCGAGGTGGAGGCCGAACTCGGCCCGGTCACCCTCCTGGTGAACTCCGCCTCGGTGTTCGAGCAGGACGCCTTCGCCGACATGAACCGCGCGTCGTGGGACCTCCACATGGAGACCAACCTGCGCGCGCCTCTGGTGCTGGCCCAGGCCTTCGCCCGCCGCCTGCCCGAGGGCCGCGAGGGGCTGATCGTCAACCTCCTCGACCAGCGGGTCTGGCGGCCGGGTGCCGACTTCTTCTCCTACACCCTCTCCAAGACCGCGCTGTGGGACGCGACCCGGATGCTGGCCCAGGCGCTCGCGCCCCGCATCCGCGTCAACGCCATCGGCCCGGGGCCGACGCTGCAGTCGATCCACCAGGACCCCGCCGCCTTCGCCGAGGAGGCCGCCTCGACTCTGCTGCGCCGCCCGGTCGACCCGTCCGAGATCGGCGCGGCCCTGGCCTATCTGATCGACGCCCGCTCGGTGACCGGCCAGATGATCGCCGCCGATTCGGGACAGCACCTGTCATGAGCGCCGCCGCCCGCCTCGCCGCCTCCAAGGTCTTCGTCACGGGCGTGAAGGTCCAGGCCGAGATCGGCGTCTACCGCCACGAGATCGGCCGCGTGCAGCCGCTGATCGTCGACGTCGAGCTCGACGTGCCCACCGACGCCTCCGACCGCCTGGCCGACACCGTCAACTACGAGATGATCGTCGAGGCCGCCCAGGCCGTGGCCGGCGCGGGCCACATCCACCTGGTGGAGACCTTCGCCCACCGCCTCGCCCAGCGCTGCCTCGCCGACGCGCGCGTCAGCCGCGTCCGCGTGCGGGTGGAAAAGCCCCTGGCCCTCGCGCCCGACGCCGTCGCCGCCGGCGTGGAGATCACCCTCGACCGCGGGTGACCGATTTGTAACCGCGTGACGTCTTTGAGCGTCGCCGGTTCGGGGCCATCTTCAGGGCCGACCTCCCACTCCGGGATGAAAGGCCCCGCCGATGACCGACATCTACACCGCCGAAGACAAGACCATGCCGGCGGTCTGCTACGCGCTGTACCTGATCGCGTTCGCCACCGGGATCACCGCCGTCATCGGCCTGGTCATCGCCTACGCCCAGCGCCAGACGGCCGGCCCGGTGAACGGCAGCCACTACACCTTCCTGATCCGCACCTTCTGGATCGGCCTGCTGCTGATGATCGCCGGCGGCGTCATCTTCGGCGTCGGCGCGATCCTCAGCGTCATCCTGATCGGCTTCCCGATCATGGGCGTGGCCTGGCTGATCTGGACCGGGGCGGCCGTCTGGTACGGCGTGCGCTGCGTCGTCGGCCTCACCTACCTCGCCCGCGGCGAAGCCTACCCCCGCCCCTACGCCACGCTGGCGTAGGGACCTGCGCGGCCTCGGTCGGCGCCCGCCCGCCCCGCGCGTCTTCCAGTCAGGCGGGCCGCCCGGCCGCCGCCGGTCAGGGAGAACGGACGATGCGTGTGATGGTGCTCGTGAAGGCCACCGAGGACAGCGAGCGGGGCTTCGTCCCCACCGACGAGACCCGCGCGATGATGGAGGCCATGGGCCGGTTCAACGACGACCTGGCCGAGGCCGGGATCCTCGTCGCCGGTGACGGCCTCAAGCCCTCGTCCGCCGGCAAGCGGGTCGCCTTCGACGGCGCCGCCCGGACCGTGATCGACGGCCCCTTCCTACCCCCGGGCGAGCTCGTCGCCGGCTTCTGGCTCTGGGAGGTGCGCGACCTCGACGAGGCGGTCGCCTGGGTGAAGCGCTGCCCCAACCCCATGCCCGGCCCCAGCGAGATCGAGATCCGCCCCCTCTACGAGGCCGCGGACCTGGCGTAGGGTGGGCCGGACCCTACCGCCTGCCGCGGCCGCCGGGGATCGGCACGGTCTCCTCGCCGCCGGGGGGACGCCAGCCGGGGCGCCCTGGCGTTCGGCTACGCCAAGGTGCAGCTTCCCCCCATGCCGCCGCCGCCGAAGACTTCACGCCGAGCCCTCTGGTGGCTCCTGCACGGCGAACGCCTGCGCGCCGCCGGTGGCCTCGGGCTCGGGGTCGCCGTCATCGCGGGTTTCGCCCTGCTCGTGGCGTGGTCGCGTGGCGGCGGAACGGTCACCGGCCAGGTCGTGCGCTTCGGCCTGCGGGAGACGGATCTGGGCAGCGTCCCCGTCGCGGTCGTCCAACTCGCAGACCGCCTCACCACGGTCGAGCTCGCCCGCACCCACAACTGCCGCATCGGCGACAGCATCACCATCCACCGCCGACGTCAGGGCGTCCTTGGCGGTTACAGTCGGCCCTGCACGCCGGCCCCCACCAACTGAGCCGCACAACCTCGCGCTTGGGCTTTCCGCTCCGAAGGGGAAATCAGGCGCCTCTCCAAGCACGTCCCCGCCGCGACGGCGCACACCCTCACCTCCCCCGCGAAGCGGCGGGAGGGGGACCGCGCGCCGCAGAGCGCGTGGTGGAGGGGGCAAGCCTCACGCACAGAGGATCAACCGCCCGCCCCAGCGTCGCAGGTCCGAAGAGGTCGCCGCCTCAGCGCCGACGCGGGCCCCCCCCCCCCCCCCCCCAGACCCCCCCCCCCCCACCCGGCCCCCCCCCCCCCCCACCCCCGGGGGCCCCCCCCCCCCCCCCCGCCCGACGCTCGCCCCCTCCCCCAGCCGCTCTTCGCTACGACGGGCGACCGGGCCCCCTCCCCCGCTACGCAGGGGAGGCAAGACGCCCCGCAGGCGCACGTCCGCCAGGACGCCCCCCACCCACCATTGACTCCCCCCGTCCCCGCCGCCACAACCGCTCCAACTCTCGCGGGAGAGGCCCTGCTTCGCGCTGACGCGCTTCGCAGGGCGCCGAAGGCGCAACCGCCCCGGAAACGCTCAGGCAAAAGGACCGCGACGGGCTGATGAACGCTGGAAAGTTCCCTTCCTAGCCCACAGGGCGAAGTCGGGGCGCCGAAGGAGCAGAGGGCCCGCCGGACCATCGGCGAGACCCGAAATCTCTCAGGCTCAGAGGACAGCGGGGGCGCGCGACGGCGGGGGACCATCCTTCGCTGCGCGCCGGATCGTCAGCCGGAGTCCCCCGTGGCCGAAACCTCGACCCAAGACCTGAAGACCACCCCGCTCACCGAGACGCACATCGCCCTCGGCGCCCGCATGGCGCCATTCGCCGGGTACCATATGCCGATCCAGTACGCCGACGGCGTGCTGAAGGAGCACCTGTGGACGCGGGAGCACGCCGGCCTGTTCGACGTCTCCCACATGGGCCAGGCCCGCCTGAAGGGCGTCTCGCCGCTCTCGGCCTTCGAGGAGGTGGTGCCCGGCGACTACATCGGCCTGAAGCCCGGCAAGCAGAAGTATTCCGTCCTCCTCAACCCCAAGGGCGGGATCATCGACGACCTGATGGCCGGCCGCCCGACCACGCCCGACGGCCAGGTCACCGAGGGCCTCTTCGTGGTGGTCAACGGCGCCTGCAAGGACAACGACTTCAAGGTCATCGACGACGAGCTCGCCGGCCAGGTCGAGATCGAGCGCCTGGAGGACCGGGCGCTGATGGCCATCCAGGGCCCGGAGGCCGCCGCGGTGGTCCAGGCCCACGTGCCTGCCGCCGCCGACATGGTGTTCATGGACATCCGCGCCATGCCGGGCTTCGGGACCGACCTGATCATCTCCCGCTCGGGCTACACCGGCGAGGATGGCTACGAGATCTCGGTCCCGGCGTCCGAGGCGGTGCGGGTCTGGAACCTCCTGCTGTCCGACCCGCGCGTGAAGCCGATCGGCCTCGGCGCCCGCGATTCCCTGCGCCTGGAGGCCGGCCTGCCGCTCTACGGCCACGACCTGGACGAGACGGTCAGCCCGGTCGAGGCGGGCCTCACCTTCGCCATCAACAAGAACCGCCGCGAGCAGCGCGACTTCCCGGGCGCGGCCCGGATCGTGAAGGAGCTGGCGGAAGGGACCTCCCGCACCAAGGTCTGCCTGAAGGTGCTGGAGGGCGCCCCGGCGCGCGAAGGCGCCGAAGTCGCCGACGCCGAGGGCAATGTCATCGGATTGGTTACCTCCGGCGGCTATTCGCCTTGCCTGAAGGCGGGCATCGCGCTGGCCTTCGTCCCGCCCGCCTTCAAGGCCGTGGGCACGCAGCTGAAGGTCATCGTCCGTGGCAAGCCCCAGGCCGCCGAAGTCGTCGCCAGCCCCTTCGTCCCCCACCGCTACGTGCGCAAGGGCTAGGGCGATGCTCGTCTCGGGCGCGCAGCGCCGACAGATCGGACCACAGACCAGCACCGACCAGCACAGACAGCGCCGCGTCGTCCGTGATGGTCCGCGATGGTCCGTGGTTCAGAACAATGGCGCCTCCGGCGCCCAAACCCGCTTCTAGGAGACTTCCCCAATGCGCTTCACCAAGGATCACGAGTGGGTCGTCCTCGAGGGCGACGTGGCCACCATCGGCATCACCGCCCACGCCGCCGAACAGCTCGGCGACGTGGTGTTCGTCGAGACGCCCGAGGCCGGCAAGACCGTGAAGGCCGGCGACGCGTTCGCCGTGGTCGAGAGCGTCAAGGCCGCCTCCGACGTCTACGCCCCGATCTCGGGCGAGGTGGTCGAGGGCAATTCGATCCTGGGCGACGCGCCGGAGACCGTGAACGCCGACCCGGAGAACGGCGGCTGGTTCGCCAAGATCAAGGTCGCCGACCCGGCCGAGTACGAAAAGCTCATGGACCGCGACGCCTACGAAGCCTTCCTCGCCACCCAATAAGGGCGCGCAGCGCCAGTGATCGAACCACGGACCATCACCGACCATGACGGACAACGGCACGCCGTCCCTGCTGGTCCGTGTTGGTCCGTGGTTCCAGCGACAGCGCCTCCGGCGCACAGGTCTGACGGATAGCCCCATGCGATACCTGCCCCTCACCCCCGAAGACCGCGCCGAGATGCTCGGCGTGATCGGCGCGCCCGACGTGGACGCGCTGTTCGCCGACGTGCCGGGGGCCGCGCGCCTGCCGGGCCCGGTGGACCTGCCGCACCACGCCGGCGAGCTGGAGGTGGAGCGCGAGCTTGCCGCCCTCGCGGCCATGAACCGTACGGCGGGCTCGGGGCCGTTCTTCTGCGGCGCGGGCGCCTATCGCCACCACGTGCCGGCCACCGTGGACCACATCATCCAGCGGTCGGAGTTCCTGACCAGCTACACGCCGTACCAGCCCGAGATCGCCCAGGGCACGCTGCAGGTGCTGTTCGAGTTCCAGACCCAGGTCGCGGCCCTGACCGGCCTCGATGTGGCCAACGCCTCGATGTACGACGGCTCCACGGCCTGCGCCGAGGCGGTGATGATGGCCCAGCGGGTGACGCGCCGCGAGAAGGCGATCCTCTCGGGCGGCCTGCATCCGCACTACGCGGCCACCACCCAGACCATCGCCCATGCCGAGGGCATGGAGATCGTGCGCCAGAAGGCGGCGATCGACGCCGAGGCCGCGGTCATCGACGCCATCGACGAGCACACCGCCTGCGTGGTGGTGCAGACCCCGAACGTCTTCGGCGTCGTCACCGACGTCTCGAAGATCGCCGAGGCGGCCCACGCCAAGGGCGCGCTGCTGATCGTGGTGACGACCGAGGCCGTGTCGTTCGGCCTGCTGAAGTCGCCCGGCGAGATGGGCGCCGACATCGCCGTGGCCGAGGGCCAGTCGATCGGCAACGCCCTGAACTACGGCGGCCCGTACATCGGCCTCTTCGCCTGCCGCGAGAAGCTGGTGCGGAACATGCCCGGCCGCCTCTGCGGCGAGACCGTCGACGCTGACGGCCGGCGCGGCTACGTGCTCACCCTCTCGACCCGCGAGCAGCACATCCGGCGCGAGAAGGCGACCTCGAACATCTGCACCAACTCGGGCCTCTGCGCCCTGGCCTTCACCATCCACATGTCGCTGCTGGGCGGCGTGGGCCTGCGGCGGCTGGCCGAGATCAACCACGCGCGCGCCCGCGAGCTGAAGGCCACCGTAGAGGCCGCGGGCCTGGAGGTGCTGACCCCGCGCTTCTTCAACGAGATCGCCGTGCGGACCAAGGGCTCGGCCGCTGCCCTCGTCGAGGCGCTGCTGGCCCGCGGCGTCGTCGCAGGCGTGCCGTTCTCGCGCCTCGATCCCAGGGCGGGCCTGGACGACGTCCTGCTGCTCGCCGCCACCGAGACCACCACCTCCCAAGACATCGCGGCGCTCGGCGCCGCCCTGAAGGCCGCCTGAGATGACCATGCAGAACGTTGGCCGCCCCACCCGCCCCGAAGGCGACGTGTCCACCCAGGGCTTCACCTCGCTCACCGGGGGCCGCGGGCTCCTGCAGGACGAGCCGCTGATCTTCGAACTCGGCGGCTGGAGCAAGACCGGCGTCGACCTGCCGGCGGCCTCGGCCGACGCCTCGGACCTCGCCGGCCTCACCCGCGAGGCGGTGGCCCTGCCCGGTCTCTCCGAGCCCGAGGCCATGCGCCACTACGTGCGCCTGTCGCAGAAGAACCACGCCATCGACCTGGCGCTCTATCCGCTGGGTTCGTGCACCATGAAGCACAACCCGCGCCTCAACGAGAAGGCCGCCCGGATGGCCGGCTTCGCCGACGTCCACCCGCTGCAGCCGGTGTCGACCGTGCAGGGCGCGCTCGGGCTGATGGACCGCCTGGCCCACTGGCTGAAGACCCTGACCGGGATGCCGGCGGTGGCGCTCTCGCCCAAGGCCGGCGCTCACGGCGAGCTCTGCGGCCTGCTCTGCATCAAGGCCGCGCACGAGGCCGCCGGCCAGGGCCACCGTCGCACCGTCCTGGTCCCGACCTCGGCCCACGGCACGAACCCCGCCACCGCCGCCTTCGTCGGCTACGCGGTGCAGGAGATCGCCCAGACCGAGGACGGCCGCGTCGACCTCGCCGACCTCGAGGCCAAGCTCGGCCCGGACGTCGCCGCGATCATGGTGACGAACCCCAACACCTGCGGCCTGTTCGAGCGCGATATCATTGAAATCGCTCGGCTAACCCACGCCGTCGGCGCCTATTTCTATTGCGACGGCGCGAACTTCAACGCGATCGTCGGCCGGGTGCGCCCCGGCGACCTCGGCGTCGACGCCATGCACATCAACCTGCACAAGACCTTCTCCACGCCCCACGGCGGCGGCGGTCCCGGCGCGGGTCCGGTGGTGCTGTCCGAGGCCCTCGCCCCCTTCGCCCCGGCCCCCTGGGTCGTCTCCGGCTCCGACGGCCTGAAGCTGGTCGAGGACGCCACCGACGAGGCCGCGCAGACCTTCGGCCGGATGTGCGCCTTCCACGGCCAGATGGGCATGTTCGTCCGCGCCTACGCCTACATGCTGAGCCACGGCGCCGACGGCCTGCGCCAGGTCGCCGAGGACGCCGTGCTCAACGCCAACTACGTCAAAGCTCGGCTGTGCGACGTCATGTCGCCCGCGTTCCCGGACGGCCCGTGCATGCACGAAGCCCTGTTCGACGACGCCTGGCTGGACGGCACGGGCGTGACCACGCTCGACTTCGCCAAGGCGATGATCGACGAGGGCTTCCACCCCATGACCATGTACTTCCCGCTGGTGGTGCACGGGGCGATGCTGATCGAGCCGACCGAGACGGAGTCCAAGGCCGAGCTCGACCGCTTCTGCGACGCCCTGCGGGCGCTGGCCGTAGCGGCGAAGGGCAATGACAAGGATCGGTTCAAGGGCGCGCCACACCTGGCGCCGCTTCGCCGACTCGATGAGACGCTGGCCGCCCGCAAGCCCAAGCTGGCGTGGCGTCCGGAGACACCGGCCGGCGCCTGATCTGCAGTTTCGATGAAGGTTCCGCGGCGAAAGCGTGGCGGAGCCGCATCGGGGTGTGGCTTTGGCGCCAGAGGCTCCCGAATAGCGCGCGTTAGGAAAATTTAACGCGCACCTCGTCTTTACGAGTCTCCGGTACGTACGCATATCAGAAGGGTGACGGCGGGACCTCCCCACCTGCCGCGCACTCCCCAGGACTATCCACGTGTCTTTCGCCATGCCCTCTTTGCGCGCCTATCGCGCCACGGACGACTTCGCGCGCGAAGTGGCCGGCCGCATCAAGCGGGCCGGGCTGGTGGCGCTTGGCTTCGCGGTGATCGCGGGCGGCGTGCTGATCGCGCCCCTGCCGGGGCCGGGCGGAATCCCCGTGATCGTGGTCGGCCTGATGATCGTCCTGAAGAACTCCTTCAAGGCCCGCCGCCAGTTCGTGAAACTGCAGCGGGCGCATCCGAAGGTGATCTCGCCTCTGCGCCGGCTGCTTCGCCGCGACCCCGAGTTCATGGCGCTGTTCTACCAGCAGTCGCTCCGGGTCGAGCGGATCCTGCTGCCGCGCCGCGTCCGCTTCGTGAAGCCTCTGCGCCGGCGCTTCCGCCGCCGCTGATCGCCGACGGCGATCGCATTCTCCCATCTGGTCGGATGATCTGCCGGGCGACGCCCTGAGCCGGAGGGCCGGTGCGTGAGGATGGCTGGGGTGAGGCGCCCACGAACCCCGCAACGGCGAGGGATGGTCCCTATAGCGGCGCACCTCCCCAGAAAGGGCGTCGCGGACAATGTCGTGCGTTGCGGGGTTCGTGGACAGGTCACGGACCGCGTCGTTCCCCAACGCCGCGGGCCGACCACGGGCAGTGCGCCTCAGGAGAGCTGAGGCGCAGAAAAGCCCGATCTCGTCAGACTATTGCAGCTTGGTCGCCATCTCGCCGATCGCCTTGTCGATCAGCGGGTCGGTCTTCACGCCGGCCAGGCGTTCGGCCAGGACGTTCTCGGTGGCGCGGGCGGCAAGGTCGATGGCCGCGGCCCGGACCTGAGCGGCCGCCTCGGCCTGCGCGGCCTCGATCTTGGCTTCGGCGATGCGGGCGCGGCGGGCAAGATCGTCGGCCAGCTTCACCTTGGCGTCGGCCGCAAGCTGCTCGGCCTGCATCTGCGCGGTCTCGATCATCGCCTTGGCCTGGGCCTCGGCGTCGGCGCGCTGCTTGTTGATGTCAGCCAGCAGCGCCTCGGCGTCGGCGCGGATCCGGGCGGCCTCGTCGAGGTCGACCTTGATCTTGGCGGCCTTGGCGTCGAGCGCGGCGCCGGCCATGCGGAACGCCCCGGCCACCCACAGGATGGCCATGAAGGCGATCAGGCCGACACCGACCCACAGCTCGGGGTTGGCGAGATCCCAGAACTCGGCGTGGAAGAAGGCGGGCATGGATTATCCCTGGCTCTTGACGGCGGCGGCGACCGCCTCGCGAGACGTCTTGGCGCCGGTCAGCTTCTGCAGCATCGCCTCGGCGGCGTCGGTCGCGACCTCGGCCAGCTGCTGCATGGCGGAGTCGCGAGCCGCGCGGATGCGGCCCTCGGCCTCGGCCTGCTTGGCGGCGAGCTCGGCGTCGAGCTCGGCCTTGCGGGCGGCCGTTTCGGCGGCGGCCTTGGCGCTGGCTTCGGCCGCGGTCCGCTGGGCGGAGGCGCGGGCTTCGGCCAGGGCGCGCTTGGCGGCCTCGGCCTGGCTGTCGGCCTGGGTCTGGACAGCGCGGGCGCTGGCCAGGGCTTCCTGGATGGTCGTCGTCCGCTCGTCGAGCACGCGCCGCATCCGCGGGGCGAACACCTTCGAGATCAGGACGTACAGGATCGCGAACAGGATGAGCAGATAGGCGATCTGACCCGCCCAATGCTCGGTCTGGAACTGCGGCAGACCCGCGCTGTGCCCAGCCTCCGTGGTGGTGGCATGCTCAGTCGCGCCCGCCGTCTCCGGCGAGTGTTCGGCAGCGACCGCGGGGGTCGTCGCGCTTTCGGTCTCTACGGCCATTCTGGGAAGCTCCGGGATCGGCAGATTGCGCGGGGCTCACGATGGAACCCCCGCGCCGTGGTCCTTGTGGATCAGCCGAACTTCAGCAGGATGCCCAGAACGAAGGCCAGAATGCCGAGGGCTTCGGCCAGGGCCGCGCCGACGAACAGGTTGCCGATCTGGCTGGCGGCGGCCGACGGGTTGCGCACGGCGGCCGACAGGAAGTTGCCGAAGATGTTGCCGACGCCGATGCCGGCGCCGATCATGCCGAGCGTCGCGAGACCGGCGCCGATTTGCTTAGCAGCTTCGATTTCCATGGGATTCTCGTCCTAAGAAGTGGTGGATTCAGGAGTTGGCTTAGTGACCGTGGCCGAGGTTGACCACGTCGTTGAGGTAGATGCAGGTCAGCACGGCGAACACGAACGCCTGCAGGAAGGCAACCAGGCATTCCAGCGCCGTCAGGCCGACGACCATGCTGAGCGAGAGCGCAGCGCCCGGGATGCCGAGAAGGCCGAGGCCGCCGCCGGCCGCCATCGCGCCGAGGGTGACGACGAAGCCGGCGAACACCTTCAGGGCCACGTGGCCGCCGAGCATGTTGCCGAAGAGACGAAGGGCCAGGGTGACCGGCCGCAGCAGGAACGAGACGAACTCGATCACCACGATCACCGGCAGCAGCACGATCGGCACGCCCGACGGCACGAACAGCTTGAAGAAGCCGAGACCGTTCTTCGCGAAGCCGACAGCCAGCACCACGAGGATGGTCATCAGGCCGAAGGTGGCGGTGATGGCCAGCTGCGAGGTGACCGTGAAGGTCAGCAGCAGGCCCAGCACGTTCATCGCGAGGATGAAGGTGAAGATCGTGAACACGAACGGGAAGAACTTGCGGCCCTCATGGCCGATGATCGACTCGGCGAGGTTGTCGATGAGGCCGAACAGCCCCTCGCCCGCCGCCTGCAGCCGGCCCGGGACGACCTGCATCTTCGACGTCGCCATCGACAGGAAGCCGACCAGGGCGACGAACGCGATCGTCATCGCCAGGTGCGAGTTCGTGAAGGCGATCTCCGAGCGGCCGAACACCGGCAGAGTCACGGCGCCGAAGTCGACGAGCTTTTCGATCTGAAACTGGTGGATCGGGTCGTTCGCGGCCATCGGCCCTAAGACTCCTCGTCGTCGTCATCGAACGGAACCGACGGAAGCGGCTCCGATCCCTGCTCTTGCCTCGCCAGCGCCATCAGGCGGTTGGCAGTTCGTCGCGCCATCCAGATCGAAAGGGCAAATCCGAGCAGGACTCCCCCGATCAACCCCCACGGCGTGGTGTTCAAAACCCGATCGACGATGAACCCCGCCGCCAGCCCCACCAGCACCCCGCCGACGAGTTCGGCGACGATGCGGTAGGCCTTGCTGACGGCCTGCTCACCGGCGTGCGACGTCACCGGACTCTGGGTCCGGGCCCCGAGCGCCGCAGCCCGTTCGTCGAGACGCTTGAGCGCCTCTTCGCGCGCGTTGTCAGCAGGAGCCATGAACGTGCAATACGAGTTACGGGAGAACGTGAGCCCCCCCGGCTTGATCGCGGCGGAACCTATAGACGGGAGCCCGACGCGTCAAGAAGCCTTGGGTGCATTATAAGTCATTGTATATACTGACTTTTATAGAGCGCGCGACAGTCTGCCCGCCCTGACCCAGCGTCACTGCGCAGCCATGGCCTCGGCCTGCCGCAGATCGACGCTGACCAGCTGCGACACGCCGCGCTCCGCCATCGTCACACCGAAGAGGCGATCGGTCCGGGCCATGGTCACCGGGTTATGGGTGATGACGATGAAGCGGGTCTCGGTCCGCCGGCACATCTCGTCGACCATGTTGCAGAAGCGGTCGACGTTGGCGTCGTCGAGGGGCGCGTCCACCTCGTCCAGAACGCAGATGGGCGCCGGTTGCGCCAGGAAGACCGCGAAGATCAGGGCCGAGGCGGTCAGCGCCTGCTCGCCCCCGCTCATCAGGCTCATGGTCGCCAGCCGCTTGCCGGGCGGGCAGGCGTAGATCTCCAGGCCCGCCTCCAGCGGATCGTCCGATTCGACCAGGCGCAGCTCGGCCTGGCCGCCCTGGAACAGGGCCGCGAACAGCGTCTTGAAGTGCTCGTTGATCACCCCGAACGCGGCGGTCAGCCGCTCGCGCCCCTCGTGATTCAGTTCGTCGATTCCCTGGCGCAGCCGGGCGATCGCCCCGGTCAGGTCCGTGCGCTCGACGTTCATGGTCTCCAGGCGGGTCGCCAGTTCGCCGGCCTCCTCCTCCGCGCGCAGGTTCACCGGCCCGATCTGCTCGCGCTGGCGCTCCAGGTTGAAGAGGTGAGCCTCCATCCCCTCGGCGTCGGTGGGAATCGCCACCGCCTCGTCGGCCAGCTTGCGGGCCAGTTCCGCGGGCTCCATCCGGGCCGCCTCGCGGATGTTGGCCGCCACCTCGTGCAGGCGCTGGGCGGCGGCCTCGGCGTGGGCCGCGAGACTGGCGCGGACTTCCCGGGCTTCCGAGGCGGAGGCCTCGGCGGCGCGCAGGCCGCGATCGGCGTCGGCGCGTTCCTTCTCGGCGGCGGCCAGCGCGTCCGAGGTCTTCGCCCGGCGGGCCTCGGCGGCGGCGAGCTCGTCGAGCAAGGCTGTCTTGCGGCTCTCCAGCGTCGAGGGCGCGTCCTGGGCGGCGGCGAGCGCGGCGTGAGCCTTGGCCCGGGCCTCGTCCAGCTGGCTCACGCGCTTGCCGGCCGCCGCGGCACGGCGCTGCCAGTCGTCGTGCTCGCGGGTCAGCGATTCGAGGCGGCGGGACCGGCCGTCGCGCTCGCGAATCTCCATCTCGTAGGCGGCGCGCGCCTGGGCCGCGGCCTCGCGCGCCGGCCCGGCGGCGGCGCGCGCGGCGGCGAGACGCTCGGCCACGTCGCTGGCCCCAGCGCCGCCTGTGGCCTCGGCCTGCACCGCCGCCAGCGCCGCCTCATGCTCGGCGAACTCGGCTTCGAAGCGTCCGATCAGGTCGTCCAACGACGCTGCACGCGCCTCCTTGAGCGCCGATTCGCGCTCGAAACGCTCCAGAGCCGCGCGGGCCTGAGCGGCCTTCTGCTCCAGCGCCGGCGGTTCGCGCCGGGCCGTACGCAGCGTCTCCTCGGCGGAGCGCACCCTGGCGACGGCGGCAGAGGCGGATTCGCGGGCCGCCTTGGCCCGCGGCTCCAGCTTCTCGATCTCGGCCTCGACCTCGGCCAGACGGGTCTTCTGCTCGAGCCGCACCGCGGCCGGCTTCGGGGCGTCGGCGCGCGAGGTGAAGCCGTCCCAGCGCCAGAGGTCGCCCTCGCGCGACACCAGGCGGCCGCCCGGCGGCAGGGCCTTCTGGAGCCGGTCGCCGTCGGCGCGCTCCACCAGGGCCACATACGCCAGCCGCGCGGACAACGCGTCGGGCGCCCGGACCAGCGGGGCCAGCGGGACCGCGCCATCGGGCCAGGCCGGCGGCGGCGCCTCGCGCCCGCCCCAATAGGCCGGAGCCGCCGGGTCGAGCGCCGCGTCCAGGTCGTCGCCCAACGCCGCCGCAAGGGCCTTCTCATAGCCGCGTTCCGGCGCGACCGAATCGAGCGCCGGCGCGAAGCCGCTGCGCCGGGCCTGGGCGACCAGGGCGGCGAGGACGCGCGCTTCCGCCGTCAGACGTCCGAGCTGCTCGTCCAGCCGGCGGGCGACCTCACGCGCCGCGACCTCGGCCTCGGTGGCCTTGGCCCGCTCGTCCTCGGCGGCTTCCAGCGCCCCGCGCGCTGCGGTGAGCGCTGTCTCGGCGTCCGCGAGCGCGGCCTTGGCCGCCGCCGCCTGGGGATTTTCGATCGGCCCGAGGGCCGCGCGTTCCTGGCGGGCCTGATCCAGCGCCCGCCGCGTGCGGGCCACCCGGCCTTCGGCCTCCTCGACCCGGGCGCGGGCGGCCCGGCGTTGGGCGTCCTCGGCGGCGAGTTCGCCGGCCAGGCGTTCGACCTCCGCATCGGCGGCGGCCCTGGCGGCCTCGGCCGCGCGGGCGGCGGCTTCCAGCTCCGGGCCACGTTCCGGCGCGGCCGCGATCTGGACCTGGAGGGCCGCAAGGTCGTCGGCCAGCCGCTTCAGCGCGACCTCGGCGTCTTCGGTGATGTGCGCCTCGCGGGCCCGGTCCGCGTCGATGCGCTCCAGGTCGCCGGACAGCCGGGCGAGTTCGGCGGCGTGGGCCTCCTCCTCGCGCTCGAGGCGGTCCTTGTCGATGGCCAGCTTGTGCAGGATCGCCGCGGCGATGGTCTCGGCCTCTCGCAGCGGCTTCAGCGCCGCCTCGCCCTCGGCGGCGCGCGTCGTGGCCGCGGCGGCCGCGCGGGCGGTCTCCTCGACTGCGCGGACGGCGGCCTGGGCTTCGGCGGTGATGCGCTCGGCGGCCGCCTTCGCCTCGGTCCACTTGGCGACCAGCACCGCGCCCTGCAGCGCACGGATCTCGGCAGAGAGCCTCTTGTAGCGCTCGGCCTGCCGCGCTTCCCGCCGCAGCCGGTTGAGGCTGGCCTCCAGCTCGCGAGCCACGTCGTCCAGCCGGGTCAGGTTCGTCTCGGCCGCCCGCAGCCGGAGCTCAGCCTCGTGACGGCGGGAATGCAGGCCGGAAACCCCCGCCGCCTCTTCCAGGATCAGTCGCCGGTTCTGCGGCTTGGCGGCGATCAGCTCGGAGATCTGGCCCTGGCGCACCAAGGCGGGCGAGCTCGCGCCCGTCGAGGCGTCGGCGAACAGCAGCTGGACGTCCCGCGCCCGCACCTCACGGCCGTTGATGCGATAGGTGGAGCCCGCGCCGCGGTCGATCCGGCGGACGACCTCGATCACCGGATGGTCGTTGAAGGCCGGCGGGGCGCGGCGGCTCGAGTTGTCGATGGTCAGCGACACCTCGGCGTGGTTGCGCGAGGGACGGTTGGAGGCGCCGGCGAAGATCACGTCGTCCATCCCGCCGGCGCGCATGGCCTTGGCGGAATTGGCGCCCATCACCCAGCGCAGGGCTTCCAGCAGGTTGGACTTCCCGCACCCGTTCGGCCCGACGATGCCCGTGAGTCCCGGTTCGATCCGAAACTCGGTCGGATCGACGAAGGACTTGAAGCCCGCGAGCCTGAGGCGCTGGAAGTGCACCGCGGTTAGCGCCTCCCGCCTTTCATCGCCTTGGCGATGGCCGCATCGAGGTCGGCCAGGCTGGGCACGTGGTCGTTGGCCAGCATCACGCCGTTGACGAAGAAGGTCGGCGTGCCGGTCACCTTGTCGGTCTGGGTGGCGTACTGCAGGCGGCCATCCAGCGCGATCTGCGCCTTTTCGTCGGTGATGCAGGCCTCGAACTGCGCCTCGGTGAGGCCGTTCTTCTTGGCGATTTCGACGAAGATCGGCTTGATCGACCCTGTCTGCCACCGCGACTGGCTGCGGAACACGTCGTCGACGATCTGGAAGTACCTGGTCCCGCCGTTGCACCGGGCCATCAGGAAGCCCGCCGCCGCCACCTGGGCCGGGGCGGTCAGCAGCTCGCGCACCGTGAAATAGACCCGCCCGGTGTCGATGTACTTGGCCTTGAACGCCGGAAAGACCTCGGCGTGGAAGTCGGCGCAGTGCGGGCACGCGAGCGAGAGGTACTCCACCACGTGAACCGGCGCCTTGGGATTGCCCAGGCTCATGTCGCCGGGCGCGGCCTTCACGGCCGCCCCGGCCGGCGCGGCCCCCGCCAGCGCGACCATCCCCGCCGCGCCGGCGGCGGTCAGCAGGGCGGAGCGGCGGGTGAGCGCGGACATCCTACTTCGAGGCCTCCGCCACGGCGGCGTCCAGCTCTTCCATGGTCATCTCGCCTTCCTTCACCTTCTTGCCGTTGAAGAAGAAGGTGGGGGTCGAGCTGATGTTGCGCTCGGTCTGGGCCTTCTGGACCCGTTCGGCGAGGGCCTTGTTGCCGGCCTCGTCCGAAACGCACTTGTTGAACTGCTCCTCGGTCATGCCGGCCGACTGAGCGACCTTCAGCAGCGTGCCGCGGGCGTCGCCGGTGCGGTACATCTCTTCCTGGCTTCGGAAGAGCGCATCGACCACGCTGAAATACTTGTCCTTGCCGGCGCAGCGGGCCGTGAGGAAGCCGGCGACGGCGACCGCCTCCGGCGGCGTGATGAACTCGTGCAGGGTGTAGTGGACCTTGCCGGTGTCGATGTACTTGGCCTTGAAGGCCGGGAAGACGTCGTTGTTGAAGCGGCCGCAGTGGCTGCAGGTGGTGGAGGCGAACTCCTCCATCTTCACCTTGGCCTTCGGGTCGCCCAGCGACATGGCGTCGCCCGAGACGGCCCCGCCGCCACCCTTGCTGCAGCCGGCCACCGCCAGCGCCGCGCCCGCGACTGCGGCGACCATCACGAGACGACGGGTGAAGTTGGACATCAGGACCTTCCGGAAGTTCTGAACGAAGGATTAAAGCGCGATTCCCGCGCGCCCCAAGCGGCGTCGCGCCTTGGGACTACCCCGGGGCTCCGCGCGGACTTGCCGATGGAACCGCGGCGGTTGTGTGTCAACCGTCGTTGCGCCGCCGCATGACGCCGCGGCCCAGGGCGAGCAGGGCGTCCTTCAGCTTGCCGTCGGGCGCGCCGGCCAGCCCTTCGGCCAGGCTCGCCTCGACAGCGGCGTCCAGCGGCGCCTGCCGGCGGCGCGGGGCCGGGGCGTTCTCCGCTCGCTGCAGCGGCCCCTGGATGATCCGCAGCTTCTGGACCGCCTCGGGGCCGAGGAACAGATTCACGCGCGCCAGGATCTCGTGGGCCTGGTGCTGGATGATCGCCGCCGCGGGTCCCGCGACCCGGATCTCCAGCGAGGACGGGCCGCCGTTGCGGCCCTTGATCAGCTTCACCGGCTCGGTGCGCTTGGCGATTTCCGGCCCCACCACCTCGCGCCAGCGGGCCGACAGCGCGCCCGCGCCCTGGCCGAAGCGCGCGTCCAGCTCCCTGACCAGGCGCGACAGCCCGCGCCCTGCCGGAGGAGGCGCGCGATGGGGCGGCCGGGTGCGCTTCTGCGACAGGATGCGCAGGGCTTCCTCTGCGCTCGGGAGCTGGCGGGGCATGGCCCCTAGACTACCTCGCCCATCCGCTCGAGCCACCACTGATTGATCTGCCAGATCGACGCCTCCAGCGGTGACAGCCGGCCCTGCTTGGTCATCGGGGCCTTGAGACCGCGCCAGACGAGGTCGTTGGCCGCGATGTCCTCCTGGTGGATGTGGTCGGTGAACTGCGCCGAGGCCTCGACGATCTGCTCGAACTCGGGGAGCTGGCGCGCGAAGCCCGGCACGCAGACGTGGATCTTCAGGACAAGGCGATCGGCCGCCTCCGGAAAGACCTGGTACCAGGCCATGCCGTTGCCGTGCAGCGCGAACATGAAGTGCGGGAAGGCAACCGCGGCGAAGAGCGCGCCGGCCTGCCAGTCCTCCAGTCCCTGCACCATGCGATCGCCATGGCCCGCGGCCGCGGGATCGGCGGCCGGCATGTGCAGGATCGACCAGGGCTGCCCGTGGTTGTCGGGAACCTTGGAGTCGCGGGCGTGGAACACCGGCTCGAAGGTCTGCGCGTGGGGGCCGATGTGGTGGTAGGCCTCCATGAAGTTCTCGACCAGGACCTTCCAGTTCCAGCCGGACTCGTAGGTGAGCGTGCGGACGACGACCATGTCGGCCATGCGGTATCGCTCGAAGTAGCTGCGGAGGCCCTCGACCTGCGGAGCGAAGGGTTCCGCCCCGGGGTCGAGGTTGGCCAGGATGAAGCCCTCCCACACTTCGGTCCGCACCTGCGGCAGGCGGCAGCCCTCCGGTGCGAACTTCTCCGCCCCGTCCATCAGCGGCGCGGCGACGAGCTGGCCGGCCGTGTCGTAGGCCCAGGAATGGTAGGGGCAGGTGAACAGCTTCCGTCGGCCGGCGCCCTCCGCGATCGCGGCCGCGCGGTGCAGGCAGACGTTGGACATCACCCGGAACACGCCGTCCGTCCCATGGACGACCAGCAGCGGCTGTCCCATGAGGTCGACGGTCAGGTAGTCGCCCGGCTCGGGAAGCTGGTCGGTGCGGGCCAGCGGCGTCCAGGTCCGCCGGAAGACCCGCTCGACCTCCAGGTCGTAGACGTCGTCGCGGACGTAGGCGGCCGGCGGCAAGGTCCACGCGTGTTCGAGCGGTCGCCTCACCAGCGCGAGCTCGTCTTCGGTCATCCCCGGCAGCACCCCGTCCGACATCGTCGCTTCCCTCTCGCCATGGTCCAGCTTCGCGAATTTCCCGTACGTCGAGCAAGGTTTCGCAGCCGCCGCCGGGAGTGATAGGCCACGGGCGTGACCCCAGAGACTCTCCGCGTCGAACTCCTCGACTGGTACGACGAAAACGCGCGCGACCTGCCCTGGCGCGTCGGGCCGCAGGCGCACGCGTCTGGCGTGCGGGCCGATCCCTACCGGGTCTGGCTGTCAGAGGTGATGCTGCAGCAGACCACCGTGCCGCACGCCACGCCGTACTTCCTGAAGTTCACGGCGCGCTGGCCCACCGTGTCAGATCTCGCCGCCGCGCCGGACGAGGACGTGATGGCCGCCTGGGCCGGCCTCGGCTACTACGCCCGCGCCCGCAACCTGCTGGCCTGCGCCCGGGCGGTGGCGCGCGACCACGGCGGCGTGTTCCCCGACAGCGAGGACGGCCTGCGCGCCCTGCCCGGCCTTGGGCCCTACACCGCCGCTGCGGTGGGCGCGATCGCGTTCGACCTGCCCACCAACGTCGTGGACGGCAATGTCGAGCGGGTGATGTCGCGGCTGTTCGCGGTGGAGACGCCGCTGCCCGACGCCAAACCCGGCCTCAAACGGCTCGCCGCCGACCTCGTGCGAAACGAACGCCCCGGTGACTGGGCCCAGGCGCTGATGGATCTGGGCGCCACCGTCTGCCGTCCCAAGGCGCCGCTCTGCGACCGCTGCCCGGTCGCCGGTCATTGTGCGGCGCGGGCGCAAGGCGCCCCCGAAACCTATCCGCGCAAGACGGCCAAGGCCGAACGGCCCCAGCGCCACGGGGTGGCCTATGTGCTGACCCGCGCCGACCGGATCGCCCTGGTCCGGCGTCCGCCGAAGGGCCTGCTGGGCGGGATGCTGGCCCTTCCGACCAGCGAGTGGCGCGCGACGCCGTGGACCGAGGCGGAGGCTCTGGCCGCGGCGCCCGCGCCGGCCGACTGGCGGCCGGCCGGCGAGGTGGCGCACGTCTTCACCCACTTCGGCCTGACCCTGCGCCTGCTCCGGGCCGAGGGCGACGCGGAGGGGGTTATCTGGAGCCCGCGCCGCGATCTCGACGCCCTGCCCAGCGTGTTCCTGAAAGCCGCCAGGGCGGCCCTCTCCAACCTCATCTAGGGCGCGGGCCTCATCGGGCCCGCGGGAACGCCACGCTCAGGATCGCGAAGGCGGTCAGCGACAGCGCCAGCGCCGTCGCCGGGATGGCCGGCACGCCCCAGGCCGCCAGCGAGGCGCCGCCAGCGGCCGAGCCCAGCGCCTGGCCCAGGGCGACCACCGACCCGTTCAGCGCCAGGGCGACCGGCGCGCCCTCGGTGGCGTGGATCAGCCGCGACTGGATCACCGGGGTGATCGAGAACAGAGCCGTCGCCGCCACGAAGATCGCGGAGGCCACCAGGACCTGGCTGGGCAGGCCGGGCGGCAGCGCCTGATGCGTGGCGGCGAAGTGCAGGCTCATGGCCGTGGCCTGGATGACGAAGCCCAGCAGGATCCACGACTTCCCCGCGTTGCGGTCCGCGGCCCGCGCGCCCAGCCAGAGGCCGGCGATCGACCCCCAGCCGATCATCGCCTGGAAGACGCCGACGCCCGCGCCGGTGACCCCCGCCCCGACCCGCACGATCGGCGCGATGTAGAGGTTCAGCGTCATGTTGGCGGCGAACACCAGGAAGGTGGTGAGGTACAGCGGCCAGATCGCGCTCACCGGCACGCGCCCGCCGTCGCGCCGGGGCGGCGGCGGGACGCTGGGCAGGAACAGCAGCACCGCCGCCAGGGCGATCCCCGACAGCAGGGCTGCGAACAGGAACGTGGCGCGCCAGCCGAAGATCGAGCCGACGACGCTGCCCATCGGGATCCCGACCACGAAGGCCAGGGTCATGCCGCCGGAGACCAGGGCGATCGCCGAGCCCCGCCGCTCGGGCGGCGCGAGGGTCGCGGCGGCCACGCTCGCCGCGGGACCCGACATCGCGCCCGCGAGCCCGGCCAGGCCCCGCAGCACCAGCAGCGCCTCGAAGTTCGGCGTCATCGCGCAGGCCAGGTGCAGCGCCAGCCCGAGCACCAGGCCGCCGGCCACGACCCAGCGGCGGTCCAGCCGCCCGAGCCGCCAGGCCGCCAGGGGCCCGAGGACCGCCGAGGTCAGGACGTAGGCGGTCTGCAGCTGGCCGGCCACGGCCGTCGAGACGTGCAGGTCCGCGGCCATCGTCTCGAGCAGGCCGGCGAAGATGAAGGCCGCCGACCCGAAGGCGAAGGTGCACAGGGTCAGCACATAGATGCGCGGGTTCACCGGTTCAGCCCGCCCATGCTCGATCCCCCGAACGCCTCTGCAACGACCGACAACCTCGCCGAAAAGCCGGTATGCGGTCCAGTCACTCGGTGCGGCTGGCGACGATGTTCTGGAGCTGCCAGCCGGCGGCTTCCACCAGGCGGCCGTAGAACTCGGGCTCGTAGGCCTGCTCGGGGGTCTCGCGGACCATGCGGTCGATCACATGGGCGTCCTCGCCGACGAGGATGCGCCAGCGCTCTTCGCGCACCCCGTCGAGGATGATCGTCGCCGCCTCGGCCGCCGAGGTCGGGGCGTCCTCCTGGAAGCGGCGGGCCTGCTCGGTGACCATGGCCTGGATGGCCGCGTCCGGCACGCCGGCCGAGTCCATGCCCATCCGCGCGATGCGGTCACGGGCGCGTTCCAGCTCCTCGGCGGTCAGGGCGTCCTCGTCGACCCCGCGGATCACCTTGCGCGAATTGGCGACGATGGCGGTGCCGATGTGGCCCGGCATGACCACCGAGCACTTCACGTGCGGCGCATTGAGCCGCAGGTCCGTGATCAGGGCCTCGGTGAACCCCCGGACCGCGAACTTCGCCGCGGCGTAGGCCGTGTGCGACACGTGCGGGCCGAGGCTGGCCCAGAGGCCGTTCACGGACGACGTGTTGACGATGTGCGCCTCGTCCGCCGCGACCAGCATCGGCATGAAGGTGCGCACGCCGTAGTAGACCCCGCCCCAGCAGACGTTGAACGTCCGCTCCCACTCCGCCCGGTCGTCATTGACGATGGAGCCGCCTCCGCCGATGCCGGCGTTGTTGAACAGCAGGTTCAGCCGGTCCGTGTCGTGCGCCTTGGCGGCCTCGTCACGGAAACGGACCAGCGCCGCCTCGTCCGAGACGTCCGCCACGTGGGCGGTGATCTTCGCGCCCTGGGGAATGCGGTCGGCCTCGCACAGGGCGATGGTCTCGGCCATGTTGCGGTCCGAGACGTCGCACATGGCCACGCTGCAGCCCTCGGCGATGAGCTGGCGCGCCAGTTCGCGCCCCATGCCCGTGCCGCCGCCCGTGACCACCGCGAACTTGCCGGCGAAATCCTTCATCCCGTCCTCCCGTTGTTTTGGAGGACGCTAAGACCCCTTCCGCCGCGTCACGCCACCGCGGCCGTCAGGCGGCCTGCGTCGAGGGAGGACGAAGCCCGCCCAGGCCGAGCGGCTCGACCTCGATGGGGGCGAGGCCTCGACCGGGCGTCCAGGCGATCCGAGCGCCCAGCGCCGCCAGCGCCGGAGCCGCGTCCACCTTGCGCAGCTGGAGCTTGGCCAGGGCCGCCACCGGGACCTTCACATGCAGCACCGGCTGCATGTCCGCCTCCGCCAGGCCGCCCGGCCGGCAGACGCGGGCCAGGATCTCGACCGCGTCCACCTGGACGATCTGCAGGAGTTCCACGGCCAGGCGCAGGGCCAGCGAGCAGGCGTTGGCGAGCTGCAGGTCCGCGCGTTCCGCGGCGCTCATCTCGACCCACGTGGCGCTGGTGGCGCCCGAAAGGCAGCTCTCGTCCGGCAGCGCGTCGAACTCCAGCAGGTCGACGCAGGCCACGAGGCGCTCGGGGGCCGGCTGGTGGATCGTCAGCCCCTCGACGATGTCCTTCAGCGCCTGGGCCAGGCCCTGGACCTTCAGGGCGCCGGCGATAGCCTCGGTCTTCAGGGCCCGGACGTCGGGCGCCAGGGCCAGCAGTCGATTGTGCGTGTCGGCCTCCGCCTTGGCTCTGGCCCAGAGTTCGGCGTCCGCCTTGGCGGCCTCGATGACCTTGTCGTTCAGCTCCCGGCGCTTCTCGCGTTCGACGCCCAGCAGGCTGTCCATCAGCGACGGACGGTACTCGGCCAGCTTTCGGCGGGCGGCGGCCGAGACGGCGTCGCGGGCGATGGCCGGGGCGACGGGGCCGGTCGCGATGATGCTCTCCCAGTCCACGCGCTTCGGCGTCACCTTGTGCGCTTCGGTCAGCCGCGAGATCAGCGCCTGGTACGCGTCGGCTTCCGCGCGGCTGGGCCGGCGGCGCGTGGTCGCGCGCTGCCTGCGGTCCCGGTCGCGGACCAGCCGCCCGGCGGCGCGGTCGACGCGGCTCAGGGATGCGATGACCGTCGCGTGGGGGCTCGCGGTCATGTTTCCTCCTGGTTCGGCAGCGTGCTGCCGCGGCGGCGTTTTGCCGCTCCACAAAATGGGTAACCAGCGTTCGTAAGCGAAACCTTTACAGTAACATTTCAATGGGTAAGAGACCGGCGTAACGCCGATCTCAGGTAGTCTTCGCGGAACTTTCGCCTACGAAGACGACCCGCGCGCCCTTGTCGACGGCCCGGGCGAGCTGTTCTGCGTCCCAGTTGGTGAGGCGCACGCAGCCGTGGCTCGCGGCCTTGCCCACCAGCTCCGGCTCAGGCGTCCCGTGGATGCCGTAGGTGTCCTTGGTGAGGTCGATCCATACCGCGCCGACGGGGTTGTTCGGCCCGGCGGCGATCGTCTGGCGGCCTGCCTTGCGGTCTCCGAAGTTCAGGCGGCTGGGATCGTAGGTCCAGGTCGGCGCGTGCGCCACCGCCCGCACCGCCCATTCCCCCGAAGGTGTCGGATTGTCCCCGGACCCCACCGTGGCCGGATAGGCGGCCAGCAGCCGCCCGGCGGAGTCAAAGGCGCGCACCTGCTTCAGCGCCTTGTCGACCTCGACCACCGCCACCTTGGCCGGCAGCGGCTGCGAGGAGACCGCGGCCACCACGATCCGCGTTCCGGCGCGCGCGAAATCGACACCGGGGTTCAGCGCCTGAAGCAGCGCCGGATGCATGTGGAACCGCTCGGCCAGGGCTTCCAGCGGCCCGGAGAAGGCGAGCCGATCCAGGGCGGCCATCTGGACGTAGTCTTCCGGAATCCTGTCGACGAACGGGCCGGCCACGTCGTCCGCCGTGATGACATAGTCGGTCAGCGCGGGGCGCGCGTCGGCCGTCAGGCGCGTCCAGACCGCCGCGTCGAGCTGGCCGTCCACCGGCAGGTTGTTGGCGCGCTCGAACGCCATCACCGCGTTGCGGGCGTTCTCGCCGTCCTGGCCGTCGATCACCCCGGGCGAGAAGTGGGCCCGGTCCAGCAGGACCTGCGCCCTCAGCAGCAGGTCCCGCCGCTGCGCCTCCGTCATCGTCTGGCCGGTCCACGCCGCCTGATCGACCGCCCGGGCGATCGGGGAGGTCGAGGGCTGCACTGCCGGTTCCGGCGCGGGCAGAACCGCCGGTGGGACACCCTCGGCGTCCGCGCGCGGCGCCTCCTTCGGCCTGAGGCTGAAGCCGTCGCAGGCGGCCAGCGCCAGCACGGAAGATCCGAGGACGGCGACGGTGGCGAACTTCATGCTGGACCTCTGCGTTTCGCCGCGCGTTGCTGGCGGCCGGATGATGAAGCTTCGAGAAGTCCTGCGGTTCCTGGGTGCGGCGGCGGCGGCGATGGTCCTGCTGCTGCTGCTGGTCGTGCGCGTGACCGGCTGCTCGCCGACGCGCCAGGCGGCCGCGCCGCCCGGCCGAGCCCCTTCCGAAGCCGCCGCGCCGGTGAGCACGGAATGCCGGCGGGACGGCTGGCGCGGCGCGGCCGAGGCGAACGCCGCTTCCCTGCAGACCCTGGCCTGGGCGCCGTTCGGGCGGCCGGAGACCGGCTGGGAAATCTACGCGCCCCTGGTCCAGCGCGAGATCGGCACAGCCTGTCCGCCCCACAGCGAGGGGTTCGCCGCGGCCCTCGCCGCCTGGCAGGGCGCCCACGGGCTTGGCCAGACGGGAATCCTCGACGAGCCGCTCTTCCTGGCGATCAAGACCGACATGCAGGGCCGCCGCGAGTTCGTGCGCTTCACCTCGTTCGGCCAGTGCCCGGACGCGCCCGACCTGATCACCGCCGCACGGATCGAAGAAGGCTACGGCGGCAAGCAGGTGTGGCTTCGCCCCAAGGCGTTGGCCGCCTATCGCCGGATGGTGGACGCCGCCCGCGCCGAGGTTCCCGAGATCGCCGCCGATGCGCGCAACCTCACGATCTTCTCGGGCTATCGCAGTCCCTCGGCGGATGCGGCGCGCTGCCAGGTCGAGGGCAATTGCGACGGCATCGCCCGCGCCCGCTGCTCGGCGCATCGCACGGGCCTGGCCGTCGACCTCTATGTCGGGCAGGCCCCCGGCTACGGCCCCGACTCAAGCGCCGATCCGAATCGGCTGCACCTGAGCCGTACGCCCGCCTACCGCTGGATGCTGGCCAATGCGGAGCGGTTCGGCTTCGTGAACTACCCCTTCGAGCCCTGGCACTGGGAATGGACCGGGGAGCCGCCATGACCAAGGACGGCCGCTGACGCTGCGAGACAGTGGACGGCGCGGCCATACCGACCTTACGGTCCGCGCCATGCCCAGCGCGACCCTGAACGGCGTGACCATCGCCTATGACGACATCCCGCCCGCCGGCCCGGCCCAGCGCACGGTCCTGCTCCTGCACGGCTTCGCCTCGAACCGTAACGAGGGCTGGCGGCGCACCGGCTGGTACGGCGCCTTCGAACGGCGCGGCATCCGCACCATAGCCCTCGACCAGCGCGGCCATGGCGAGAGCGTCAGGTCGCACGACCCCGCCGATTACGGACGCCTGAAGATGGCCGCCGACGCCCTGGCCCTGCTCGACCACCTGGGCGTCGGGCGGTGCGAGGTCTTCGGCTATTCGATGGGCACGCGGACGGCGCTGCAGATGGCGCTCGATGCGCCCGACCGCATCGGTCACCTGATGCTGGGCGGCGTCGGCGGCAAGCTCTTCGACCCGCCGCGTCCGGGCGCCTCCGAAGCCATGCAGCAGGCGATGGCCGCCGCCGATCCGGAGACCATCTCCGAACCGTTCCTGAAAAGCTTCCGGCAGTTCGCCGACGAGCAGGGCGAGGACCGCCAAGCGCTGGCCGCCATGTCGGCCGCTCAGAACCCTGCCTGGGACCAGGCCGCCCTGTCGCGTCTGCCGATGCCGGTGCTGGTGGTGGCGGGCGCCCGCGACGATCTGGCGGGCGATCCCGAAGCGCTCGCCCGCCTGTTCCCGCATGGCAAGGGCGTCAGCCTGCCGGGCTGCGACCACTTCTCGGCGATCCCGCACGCCTCGCTGAAGGCGACGGTGTTCGACTTCCTCGACGGCCTGCTCGACGACGACTTCCCGCCGTTCGAGTAGTCAGCGCGCGAAGCTGTACGCCCCGCCCTTCTCCAGCGCCGCCTTGTAGGCCGGGCGGGACTGGAAGCGTTCCAGCCAGGCCGTCATGTTCGGGTAGCCGTCCAGCCTGCCGAACGCGCCCATCACCTCGGCCACGAAGCTCAGGTTGATGTCGGCGCCGGTGAGCTCACCGCCCAGCAGCCAGTCCCGGCCCGCGAGGCTGCGGTCCACATAGCCCATGTGGTTGGCGATCTCGCTCTGGATCCGCGGCTGGAGCGGCGCGCCGGCATCCCCCAGGCGGCCCACGTACATGGAGAGCATCAGCGGCAGCATCGCCGAGCCCTCGGCATAGTGGAGCCACTGGTTGTAGACCTCGTAGGCGTCGCTGCCGATCGCCGGAGCCATCCGTCCGCCGCCGTGGCGGCGGATGATGTAGTCGATGATCGCGCCGCTCTCGTGGACCGTGCGGCCGTCGTCGGTGATCACCGGCGACTTGCCCAGCGGATGGACCGCCGTCAGCTCGGCCGGCGCAAGCCGGGTGGTGGGATCGCGGTCGTACCGCTTGATCTCATAGGGGACGCCCAGCTCCTCCAGCAGCCAGAGGATGCGCTGCGAGCGCGAGTCATTCAGGTGATGGACGACGAGCATGGGGCGCTTTCCCTGTTCTGGTGTGGCATCAGCAAAGGCTCTGACCTGACGTAACGCAAGCCTGCCATAAGCCCCTCATGACTTTGATCCTGCCCAACCTGACCAGTCTCCTCGACCAGGCCGCGGACGAGGCCGCCGCCCTGTCCTCCGCGATCTCGGCCACGGTGGCGGGACGCGTGCAGAGGGACGGGCGCCTCGACCGGCGGGCCCTGGATGACGAGCAGCACGTGGCGCACGGGCTCGCCTGGGCGGCCGCCTATGCCGAGACGCTGCGGCAGACCGCCGCCTGGGCCCGCGCGCTGGAGGCGGAAGGCCGGTTCGGGGAGGCGGAGGCCCTGCCCGCCCAGCTCCTGGCGCACGAGTACCTGTCGCAGCTCGCCGGCGGCATCCCGATGAATCTGGGCGAGGTCTTCCGACCGTCCGATGTCTTCTCCCCCGCCGAGCGCCTCGGCCACCTGCTGGGCCGGCTGCGGCCGGGCGCGTCCCAGGCCGTGAAGGCCCGGATCGTCGAACTCCTGGCCGACGCTCGCGGCCGCCCTTCGCTCGAGGCCAGCGGCCTCGACGATACGCTCGAAGCGATCCGCGACCAGTTCTGCGCCTTCACCGCCGAAAGGATCACGCCCTTCGCCCACGGCTGGCACCTGCGCGACGAGCTGATCCCGCTTGAGCTGCTGAAGGAGCTCGGCGACCTGGGCGTCTTCGGCCTGACCGCGCCCGAGGAGTGGGGCGGCTCCGGGCTCGGCAAGGTGGCCATGTGCGTGGTGTCCGAGGCGCTGTCGCGCGGCTGGATCGGGACCGGCTCACTCGGTACGCGCTCCGAGATCGCCGGCGAGCTGATCATGGCCCACGGCACGGAGGCGCAGAAGGCGCGTTTCCTGCCCGGCATCACGTCGGGCGAGATCATCCCGACCGCCGTGTTCACCGAGCCGGAGGCCGGCAGCGACCTCGGCTCGCTGCGCACCCGTGCGGTCCGCGAGGGCGACGTCTGGAAGGTCTACGGCGCCAAGACCTGGATCACCCACGCCGCCCGCGCCGACCTGATGACGCTGCTGGTGCGCACCGATCCCGACAAGAAGGATCACCGCGGCCTCTCCATGTTCCTCGCCGGCAAGCCGCGCGGGACCGAGGCCGAACCCTTCCCCGCCCAGGGCATGTCCGGGGGCGAGATCAAGGTGATCGGCTACCGCGGCATGAAGGAGTACGAGATCGGCTTCGACGGCTTCGAGGTCCCGCACGCCAACCTGCTGGGCGAGGTCGAGGGGCAGGGCTTCGTTCAGCTCATGGCCACGTTCGAGAGCGCCCGCATCCAGACCGCCGCCCGCGCCATCGGCGTGGCTCAGAACGCCCTCGACCTGGCGCTGGACTACGCTCTCACCCGCCGCCAGTTCGGGGAGCCGATCTCGCGCTTCCCACGCGTGGCCAACAAGCTGGCGATGATGGCGGCCGAGATCCTCGGCGCCCGGCGCCTCGCCTGGTTCGCCGCCCGGGCCAAGGACGAGGGCCGACGCTGCGATCTCGAGGCCGGGATGGCGAAGCTGACCGCCGCCCGCATCGCCTGGGCCGCCGCCGACAACGCCGTGCAGATCCACGGCGGCACGGGCTTCGCGCTCGAGACGCCGGTCAGCCGGGTCCTGGCCGACGCCCGCATCCTCAACATCTTCGAGGGCGCCGGCGAGATCCAGGCGCAGGTGATCGCCCGCCGGTTGCTGGAAGGCGCGAACTGAGCGGGCGGCGCGCGCGCTCATCCCGCTGGGGCCGGTTCCGGCTCAGCTCCGCGGTGCGAAGCCTTCGGCGACCAGGCCGATCTGGCGATCCATCACCGCGATCAGCGCGCGGGTGTCCGCCTCGCGGGTGACCACCAGGCGGTAGGTCCAGGCATAGGCCGCCATCAGCAGGTCGACGACCTCCTGCCGATCGACGTCCGCGCGGACGTCACCCTGCTCCACGCCCTTCTGCAGCGTCTCGCAGATGATCTCCTGCAGGCGCGGCGTCCGGCCGTACGGCCTCGCGCCGCCCGGAAGGGTCCAGTCGTAGGCGGCGGCGATGTGCGCCAGGAACAGCCGTACGTGCCGGGCCTCGAACTCGAAGTGGATGGCGAACATCGTCCGCAGGCGGTCGGCTGTCGATCCGCGCAGATGCGGCATGACCCGGTCGAGCTCCGCGTAAAGCGGGTCGAGCCGGGCCTGCATGACCTCCGAAAGGATCTCGCCCTTGGAGGCGAAGGTGGTGAAGACGCTGCCCACGGCGACCCCGGCGTGACGGGCGATCTCGCGGATCGTCGTCCCCTGGTAACCGTGGGTGTCGAACAGCTCCCGGGCCGCGTTCAGCACCTTCAGCCGGGTCGCTTCCTTCTGCGACTGGCGTGTGGGCGCCGGGCCGGGAGCCGATTCGACGTCTGCGCTCATGCCCCCCTGCCCTGCCTCAGCCCCGGCGGGCGCCGGCGAGCAGGATGCGGATCTGATCGCGGGCGCGGGCCTGCAGGGCGTCCAGGCTCCAGCCTTCGAAGATCGCCTGCGGGAAGTTCGACAGGTAGGTGTCGAACAGCATCTTGCTCCGCAGCTTCACTTCGGATTCCTGCGACAGCTCACCGCTCGCCGCCGCCTCGGACAACAGCTCGGTGAACAGGTCCTCCAGCGCCACCGACGCGGGCAGGCCGCGCAGCGAGGGGCCGCCGTCCTTGTCCCACGAGACGCTGAAAGCGGCCCGGGCCAGCTGAAGGCGCGACTTGTAGAAGGTGTAGCCGGCCATGAAGACCTTCAGCAGCGCGTCCTCGACGCCACGGCCGCGAACCGCCGCATCGCGCATGGCGGCGTGCAGCGCCTCCATGTCGTCGACCATGATCTCGCGGAACAGGTCCGACTTGTCGGTGAAATTGGCGAACACCGCGCCGGTGGACATGCCGGCGGCCGCGGCGATGTCACGGATGGTGGCGCCTTCGTAGCCCTGCTCGCTGAACAGGCGGCGGGCGGCGGCCAGGACCTTCAGACGGGTCTGCTGCTTGGCGAGGGCGCGGCGGGTGGGGGCGCGCGCCGGGGTGTCGGCGGCGACCTGGTTGGGGGAGATGTGTTTCATTCTTCTCTTGGCGTCGCCGGAGGGGGAGCCCGGCAGATCGTGGCTTGGGGGGAGGAACCGGAGAGGCCGAGGCTTATCACCGGCGATGAACACGTTCAACTAACTTGGTACTCGGAGCCGCTGGCAAGGCCTAACAGACGGCCTGCGGCGATCCGCCCTGACGGGCGAGCGCCTGCATAATCCCTTATGACGTCAGGTCAACGCCGGCGCGAGGAATCGACCGCGACAAAGGAGCCAATGCTCGATGAACATGCTCGCGCAGCTTAAAGTCAAGTTTAAAATATACCCGTGCTTTGCGATGGCCCGCAAGACGCGCCGGCCCTAGACTGCATCCATGGACGTCTTCGACTATGCGATCTACGCGGCCCTCGCCGCCGTCGGCACGGTGCTCGCGCTCGGGATCTATTCCCTGTTCCGGGGCGGCGAATTCGGCCGCTCGTACTCCAACAAGTTGATGCGCCTGCGCGTGCTGACCCAGGCGATCGCCGTCGCGGTCCTGGTGGCCGCCGTATGGTGGCGCGGGCAGCACTGACGACATGGTCACCCTGAACCGGATCTACACGCGCACGGGCGACGCCGGGACGACACGCCTCGCCACGGGTCAGCCGGTCAGCAAGTCCGATCTCCGGGTCGAGGCCTACGGCGCGGTCGACGAGACCAATGCCTGCGTCGGCCTGGCGCGCATCCATCTCGCCGCCGACCCCGGGCTCGACGCCATGCTGGGCCGCATCCAGAACGAACTGTTCGATCTGGGCGCCGACCTGGCCACCCCGCCCAAGCCCGACGAGCCCCCCGGCGCAGCCCTGCGGATCGTCGAGGTCCAGGTCTCGCGCCTGGAGCAGGAGATCGATCAGCTCAACGCCGGCCTGCCGGACCTCACCTCGTTCATCCTGCCGGGCGGATCGCCGGGCGCCGCGGCCCTGCACCTCGCCCGCACCGTCTGCCGGCGCGCCGAACGCGAGGCCGTGCGGCTGATGGAAGCGGGCGAGCCGGTGAGCCCCGTCGCCCTGCGCTACCTGAACCGACTCTCGGATTTCCTGTTCGTGGCCTCGCGCTGGGCCAACGGCCGCGGCGAAGCCGAGGTGCTCTGGAAGCCCGCGGCGACGCGCTAGGACGCCGTCAGGGCTTGGCGGCTGGCGCCTTCGGGGCCGGCGCGACGGGCCGCCCCAGCGCCTTCTTGGCCTCGGCCAACGCCTTCTCGTCGGTGATGACGCGGCCCGTGATGTCGGAGATCAGCACCGGCGTCGCGCAGACGCGCTCGCCCGGATCCCACCATTTCTTGGCCTCGCCGCACTTCTTGGCGGGGATCGCCCAGCCGATCTGCCAGACCACCACGCCGACGACGGCGAGGGCGAAGACGGCGATGAAGATGAGCTTCAGGCGCTCGATGTTCGGGTTCATGGCCGGCCTTTTACGCAAGGAGAGCCGGCCTCGCCAGCGGTGTGCGCTGCGGCATGGCGCGGGCGTGCGCGCTTGCAAACCGCCGACAAACCGCTATTGCCGACCGGCATTTTTCTTTCCGCAGCAATTTGAGGCGCTAGCAACCCATGAAGGTGTTGGTCCCGGTGAAGCGGGTGATCGATTACAACGTCAAGGCCCGCGTTAAGGCCGATCAGACGGGTGTCGACCTCGCCAACGTCAAGATGTCGATGAATCCCTTCTGCGAGATCGCGGTCGAAGAGGCCGTCCGCCTGAAGGAGAAGGGCGCCGCGACCGAAGTCGTCGCCGTGTCCGTCGGCCCGACGCAGGCGCAGGAAACCCTGCGGACCGCGCTGGCCATGGGCGCCGACCGCGCCATCCTGATCCAGACCGACCAGGACCTCGAGCCGCTGGCCGTCGCCAAGGTGCTGAAGGCTGTCATCGCCGAGGAAAGCCCCCAGGTGGTGCTGATGGGCAAGCAGGCCATCGACGGCGACAACAACGCCACCGGCCAGATGCTGGCGGCCCTGCTCGACTGGCCGCAGGCGGCGTTCGCCTCGGAAGTCGTGATCGAGGGCGGCAAGGCCAAGGTGACCCGCGAGGTCGACGGCGGCCTGCAGACGCTGAACGTGGACCTGCCGGCGGTGGTGACCGCCGACCTGCGCCTCAACGAGCCGCGCTACGCGTCGCTGCCGAACATCATGAAGGCCAAGAAGAAGCCGCTGGACGTGAAGGAGCTGGGTTCGCTCGGCGTCGACACCGCCCCGCGCCTCAAGGTCGTGAAGGTCACCGAGCCGCCGAAGCGCTCGGCCGGCATCAAGGTGGAAACCGCCGCCGACCTCGTCTCCAACCTCAAGACCGCGGGGGTCCTCTAACATGGCCGTTCTCGTCATCGCGGACCACGACAACGCGTCCCTGAAGGACAACACGCACAAGGTGGTCACCGCCGCCCAGGCCATCGGCGGCGACGTCGACATCCTGGTCGCCGGCACGAACACCGCGGCGATCGCGGCTGAAGCCGCCAAGATCGGCGGCGTGCGCAAGGTGCTGACGGCCGAGAGCGACGCTCTGGGCCAGGGCCTGGCCGAGGCGGTCACCGACCTCGTGGTCGGCCTGGCCGGCGGCTACGACGCCATCCTGACCCCGGCCACCACCGCCGGTAAGAACTTCAGCCCGCGCGTCGCCGCCAAGCTGGACGTCTCGCAGATCTCGGACGTGATCGAAGTGGTTTCGGCCGACACCTTCGTTCGGCCGATCTACGCCGGCAACGCGCTGGAGACGGTGCAGTCGTCGGAGTCGAAGAAGGTCCTCACCGTCCGCCCGACCGCCTTCAAGGCGGCGGCGGAAGGCGGTTCGGCGTCGGTCGAGAGCGTGACCGCTCCCGCCGCCCCGGCCAAGACCCACTTCGTCGACCAGAAGATCGTCAAGTCGGCCCGCCCGGACCTGGGCGCCGCCAAGATCGTCGTCTCGGGCGGCCGCGCCATGGGCTCGGCCGAAGAGTTCCAGAAGGTCATCGAGCCGCTCGCCGACAAGCTCGGCGCGGCGGTGGGCGCCAGCCGCGCCGCGGTGGACGCCGGTTATGCGCCGAACGACTACCAGGTCGGCCAGACCGGCAAGGTCGTCGCCCCGGAACTCTACATCGCCATCGGCATCTCGGGCGCCATCCAGCACCTGGCCGGCATGAAGGACTCCAAGGTGATCGTCGCGATCAACAAGGACCCGGACGCGCCGATCTTCCAGGTCGCCGACTTCGGCCTCGTGGCGGACTACAAGGCCGCCGTGCCGGAACTGATGAGCGCCCTGGGCTAAGCCCTTCGCATCATCTGCAAGCGGATCGGGGCGGCTCGGCGACGAGCCGCCCTTTGCTTTTGCAGGTCCCGAAACTTCGCGATCCAGGTGTTCGGCCGATCGCACTCTACCCTCGCGCGCAAACCCTCGCGCACCTGGGCTGTTGCGCCGCAGCAAAGCTCTTGCGGCGCCGCGCCATACACGTGTTAGAAAGCTGCCACGAATTTGAGCGGAAGCCGCTCGGGTGTTTCGAGGCCTGGTCCGAATGGTTGACATCAAGACGGTGGGCGTGATCGGCGCCGGCCAAATGGGTTCGGGCATCGCCCACGTCTGCGCCCTGGGCGGATACGACGTCCTGCTCCACGACGTCAGCCCCGACCGGATCGATCAGGGCATCGCCCAGATCGAGAAGAACATGGCCCGCCAGGTCTCGCGGGGCATCATCACGGACGAGGCCATGCGGGTCGCCGTCGGGCGGATCAAGCCGGCGGCCGAGCTCCAGTCGATCGGCGGCACGGACCTCGCCATCGAGGCCGCGACCGAGAACGAAGAGACCAAGAAGACCATCTTCAAGGCGCTGCAGCCGCACCTGAAGGCCACCACCCTGCTGGCCTCCAACACCTCATCGATCTCGATCACGCGCCTCGCCTCGGCGACGGACCGCCCCGGCAAGTTCATCGGCCTGCACTTCATGAACCCCGCGCCGGTCATGAAGCTGGTGGAGATCATCCGCGGCATCGCCACCGACGCCGACACCTACGAGATCGCCGTCAACTTCGCCCAGTCGCTGGGCAAGACGACCTCGAACGCCGAGGACTTCCCGGCCTTCATCGTGAACCGCGTGCTGGTGCCGATGATCAACGAGGCGATCTACACCCTGTACGAAGGCGTTGGCACCGTCGACGCGATCGACACCGCGCTGCGCCTCGGCGCCAATCATCCGATGGGTCCGCTTGAGCTGGGCGACTTCATCGGCCTCGACACCGTGCTGTCGATCATGAACGTCCTGTACGAGGGTCTCGCGGACTCCAAGTACCGGCCCTGCCCGCTGCTGGTGAAGTACGTCGAGGCCGGCTGGCTGGGCCGCAAGACCGGCCGCGGCTTCTACGACTACCGCGGCGACAAGCCCATCCCGACGCGCTAGGGGCGCACCGTCGCGGCCGGCGGGCTACGGCGTCGCGTCGGCTGACTGAGCTCGCGTGGGTCGCGCCGCCCGAAATCGATTTGGGCGCGAATCATAAGGATTCGAACTCAACTCAAAGCCGTGCAGCCGCCCCCATAACGGGTAACTCGGTGGCGATCAGCGCTACATGCGGTCAGCCTTAACCCTTCCATAAAGACGCTCTGGCGTTACCAATAAGACGGGGAAACGACGCTCAGGGCGCGTCGTGGCGTAGGAGGCGGCTCGGACACACGCATGAAGGCCAAGAAGAGCCGGGCGGCGTTGCGGGACGCCAAACGACCTGGCCAGGCAAAGGGCGCGGATCAAGGGGAACACGATCTGCTGGGGGCGCCGGCCGATCGGTCGCGCCTGCAGTGGGCCCTCGAGGCCTATGTCCGGTCCACCCGGGCCCTGATCCATTTCAAGGGCGTCCAGGAGCTGGTCGACCAGGTCTGCGAAGCCATCGTCGCGGACGGCCGCTATCGCGTCGCGGCCGTCGGCCTGACCGCCTCCGCCACCGACGAACCCGTGCGGGTCATCTCCGCCGCCGGCGCGGCGGCGGCCTATGTGGACGGGCTGGAACTCAGCGCGTCCGCGACCACCGTGGCGGGGTCGGGCCCCACGGGCCAGGCCATGCGCAGCGGCACGCCCTATGTCATGCGCGATTCCCAGGTCGACCCGATCTTCGCCCCGTGGCGCGAACGGGCGGCGCAGCACGGCGTGCGGTCCAGCGTCACGGTGCCTCTGAAGATCGACGGCCAGCTCCGCGGGGTGCTTCTCGTCTACTCCGGCGAACCGGATGTCTTCGGCGACCAGGAACTTGGGCTGTTCGAAGAGCTCGCCAGCGAGCTGTCGTTCGCCATCTCGGTCAGCGACGACCGCGACCGGCTCGCGCTGACCGCGCGTGACTACAAGCTGCTGGCGGACCACTCGAACGACATCATCATCCGCTTCAGCCTCGACGATCAGGTTCTCTACGCCTCGCCGTCGGTCTCGCACCTGGGCTATCGGCCGGACGAGATCGTGGGCCGCTCGCCGCTCTGCCTGGTCCATCCGGACGATCGCGACATCGCCTCGGCGCGCGTCGGCGACCTGGCCTGTGAGCCGGCGGACGAACGCCGCGAACCGCTGCGGATCCGCCTGCGCCACGCCGACGGCTCTTGGCTGTGGTTCGAGGGCAGCCCCCAGCTCGTCCGCAGCGAGGACGGCGCGCCGGCGGAAGGCGTGATCACCCTGCGCGACATCACCGAGCGGCGCGCCATGGAGCGTGAACTCCGGCGCCGCCAGGGCGAGGCGGAGGCCGGCATCCGCGCCAAGTCGGAATTCCTGGCCAACATGAGCCACGAGATCCGCACGCCCCTGACCGCCATCGTCGGGTTCGCCGACCTGCTGCGGGAGTCCGCGACGCTGCAGGCGACCGAGCGGGGCTACGCCAACCGCATCGCCGTCGCCGCCCAGGCGCTGCAGACGATGGTCGATCAGATCCTCGACTTCTCGAACGTCGACGCCGGTCGCATCGAGCTGGATCCGCAGCCGTTCGACCCGGCGGCGCTCGGCGCCACCGTCATCGAGATGTTCGTCGACGTGGCGCGGGACAGGGGGCTGGAGCTGACCGCCGCGACGTCCGGCCATCTGCCGGACGCGGTGGTGGCCGACGTCGGGCGCATCCGGCAGGTGTTGCTCAACCTCGTCGACAACGCCCTGAAGTTCACCGAGCGCGGCTCGGTCACCCTCTCGGTCAGCCATGACCTCGAGGCGGGCGGGACCCTGCGCTTCGCGGTGAGCGACACCGGCATCGGCATCCCTCCCGAGCGGGCCGCGCAGCTCTTCGAGCGCTTCTCGCAGCTCGATGGCTCGGTGACGCGGAGACACGGCGGGGCCGGACTGGGCCTGGCCATCTGCCGCAGCCTGGTCGAACGGCTCGGCGGCGAGATCGGCTATTCCAGCCAGCACGGCGCGGGCTCGACCTTCTGGTTCTCGGTGCCGGCCTCGCGGGCCGAGATCGCCGTGGCCCCGCCGCCCCAGCCGCCAGCGGCAGAGCCCCAGCGCTCCAAGGTGCTGATCGTCGACGACGCGCCCGTGAACTGCGAGCTGGTCGGCGCCATGCTGGAGGCGGCCGGCTACGACGTCGCCTTCGCCTACGACGGCGCAGAGGCGGTGGAGTCCGCCCGGGCCGCCACCTTCGACCTGATCCTCATGGACATGCAGATGCCGGTGATGGACGGCCCGTCGGCGGCCCGCGCCATCCGGGAATCCAAAGGGCCCAACGTGGGCACGCCGATCGTGGCCGTCAGCGCCAACGTCCTGCCCATGCACGTTCACGCCTGCCTGGAGGCCGGAATGGACGACCACATTCCCAAGCCCATCGCGACCCACACCCTGATGACCAAGGTCTCGCACTGGGTCGGCCGCGCGCACGCGGCCTGACCTCGGCGCCCCGGGGGGCGAGAAACTTCGCCTCTCCTGTCGGCGTCTGGCATCCTCGCCCGTCCTGGGGACGAACGAGGAGGCCCGCGATGCTCTACGCCCTGCTCTGCTACAACAACGAGGACGTCGTCTGGGCCTGGGACAAGGCGCAGGACGACGAGGTCATGGCGCGCCTCGCGGTCGTGCGCGAACGCCTCGAAGCGACGGGCAAGATGGGACCGTCCCTGCGCCTCCTGCCCACCACCGCCGCCACCACCTTCCGCAAGACCGATCCCCCGCTGGTGGTCGACGGCCCCTTCGCCGAGACCAAGGAGCAGCTGCTCGGCTTCTACATCCTCGACGTCCAGGACCTGGAGGAAGCGCTGCAGGTCGCCCGCGATCTGGGCGAGGCCAATCCGGGCGGCGCCTACGAGATCCGGCCTCTGGCCCTCTACAATCCCGGCCGCCCCGCGTTCACGGCCGGCGCTGCCACGGCCGAGGCGTCCTGACATGACCGATCCGGCCTGGATCGCCGCCGCGCTCGCCGCCGCGCGCCCCCAGGCCGTCGGCGCGCTGCTGCGCTACTTCCGCGACCTGGACACCGCCGAGGAGGCGTTCCAGGACGCCTGCCTGCGGGCCCTGAACAACTGGCCCCGGAACGGCCCGCCGCGTGACCCCGCAGCCTGGCTAATCATGGTCGGGCGCAACGCCGCGCTCGACGGCGTGCGGAAGCGGGCGCGGCACACCGAGCTGCCGCCCGAGGAGACACTGTCCGATCTGGACGACGCCGAGGCCCGCGCGGCCGACCGCATCGACGACGGCGACTACCGAGACGACGTCCTGCGGCTGATGTTCATCTGCTGCCATCCGGACCTGCCGCCCAGCCAGCAGATCGCCCTGGCGCTGCGCATCGTCTCCGGGCTCTCGGTGAAGCAGATCGCGCGCGCCTTCCTCGTGTCGGAGGCGGCGATGGAACAGCGCATCACCCGCGCCAAGCGCCAGGTGGCCGCGGGCGACGCAGCGTTCGAGACGCCCGGCCCCGCCGAGCGCGCCGAGCGGCTCGCAGCGGTGATGGCCATGCTCTACCTGGTCTTCAACGAGGGCTACTCCGCCGCCGGCGACCCGGCGCGAGCCGAGCTGTGCGGCGAGGCGGTCCGGCTGGTCCGGCTCCTGTTGCGCCTCTACCCGACCGAGCCGGAGGTCATGGGGCTCCTGGCCCTGATGCTGCTCCAGCACGCCCGCACGAGCGCCCGGTTCGACGACGAGGGCGAGGTGGTCCTGCTCGACGATCAGGACCGACGTCTCTGGGACCCGCGCATGATCGCCGAGGGCCTGGCCCTGATCGACAAGGCGATGCGCGGTCGTCGGCCCGGCGCCTATCAGGTCCAGGCCGCCATCGCCGCCCTGCACGCCCGCGCCGCCCGGCCCGAGCAGACGGACTGGCCGCAGATCGAACGGCTCTACGCCGCCCTGGAGCGCCTGACTCCTTCGCCGGTGGTGACGCTGAACCGCGCGGTGGCGGTCAGCAAGACGTCCGGGCCGGAGGCGGCGCTGGAGATGATCGCCCCCCTCGCCGACCGTCTGGCCGGCTACTTCCACTTCCACGGCCTCACCGGCGCGCTGAACCTCGAGCTGGGCCGCCCGGACGCCGCCCGGATCGCCTTCGATCGCGCCATCGCCCTGGCCAACACGCCCGCCGAGGCGGCGCACATCCGCCAGCACCTCGACCGCCTGAAGGCCGACCACGCGCCGGGCTAGATCGCGACCCGCGACCTGGTCGCGAGGTTGTCGGGATCGGGTCTCGTTGCGCGTCCTTGGGGCAAGGCGTCAACCAGGAGGTCCAGATGTCAGAAGCGCTCGCAGCGGAAATGCCCAAGGTCGCCGTGAAGGGTGGGGTCACGCCCTACCTGTCCCTCGACGGGGCGATGAAGGCGGCGGAGTTCTACGTGAGAGCCTTCGGCGGCGAGATCGCCGCCGCCTATCCGCCGGACGAGAAGGGCCGGACGATGCACGTCCACCTCTACGTCAACGGCAGCTCGGTCATGCTGTCCGACTTCTATCCGGAGCATGGACACGCGCCCGAGACGCCGCAGGCCTTCAACCTTACGCTCCAGGTGGACGACATCGAGGTCTGGTGGCAGCGGGCCATCGAGGCCGGCTGCACGCCTCGCATGCCGCCGCAGAAGATGTTCTGGGGCGACACCTACGCCCTGTGCGTCGACCCGTTCGGCGTCCACTGGTCGATGAACCAGGCCGGCGCCTGACCCGGCGCGGCCCGGGCTCCGTGGCCGGCCCCTCCCCGCCGGCCGCGAAGCGGTGGCTCCCGATTCGACGTTAACCAAACCCCAATCGGCTGCATGGTTAATGAATTCGACGGCCCCGAAGTCCGCGTGGATACTCGGGGTGATTCGGAACGGGATCCATGCGGCGGCTTACCCTCGCGCTCCTCTGTGCGACCTATCTCTGCCTTTCGCTGATCGCAGCGCTGACCCTGTGGCGTAACGGCTTCGGCGGCGGCGTCGCCGTGTCGGCGTTCCTGGGCGGGCTGGGCCTGTGCCTGGCCTCCCACGGCATGATCATGCGGATGCTGGAGATGCGCGAGCTGCGTGGCGAGGTCGAGGCCGTGCGCGACGCCCACCGCATCCTGCTGGACCAGGTCGAGCGCATCGACGGCCGCGTGATCCAGGTGGCCAAGATCGTCGAGGCCGACGTCTCCCGGTCGGCCGAGCTGACGGACGAGGTCCACCTGCTCGAGAAGCTGGTCCACAAGCTCACCCGCCGCTTCGAGGAACAGCCGCACGCCGCCCCCTACCTGGCCGCCCGCGGCGGCCATGACCTGCGCGGCCAGCATGCCGCCCGACCGCAAAGCCTCATGGAGGTGGTGCGCGACGCCCTGACCCAGGGCCGCGTCGATCTCTACCTGCAGCCGGTCATGGCCCTGCCCCAGCGCAAGACCGTGTTCTACGAAAGCTACACCCGCCTGCGCGACGCCACCGGCCAGGTGATCATGCCGGCCGAGTACCTGGCCGTCGCCGAGCCGAACGGCCTCGTCACCGCCATCGACAACCTGTTGCTGTTCCGCTGCGTGCAGATCGTCCGCCGCCTGGCCCGCCAGGACCGCCGCGTCGGCATCTTCTGCAACATCTCGATGTCCAGCCTGTCGGACGACGAGTTCTTCCCGCAGTTCCTCGACCTGCTGCGGGCCAACCGCGACCTCTCGCCGGCGCTGATCTTCGAGGTCGGCCAGGCCGCCTTCGAGTCCCGTAACGGCGTGGCCGCGCGCAACATGGCCCGGCTGGCCGACCTGGGCTTCCGCTTCAGCCTCGACAAGGTGACCAACCTCGACCTCGACCTGCAGGACCTGTCCCGCGCCGACGTGAAGTTCGTGAAGGTCGGGGCCCAGACCCTGCTCGACGAGCTGACCGACGTGGAGGACCGCCTCGTCCTGCGCTCGATGCCGGACCTGGCCGCCGAGGACTTCGCCCTGCTCATGCGCCGCTACGGCGTCGATCTGATCGCCGAGAAGGTCGAGAACGAGCGCCAGGTGGTCGACATCCTCGACCTCGACATCCAGTTCGGCCAGGGCCACCTGTTCGGCGAGCCCCGGGCGATCAAGGAGGCCGTACTGGCCGAGACCGGCGCCCCGCCGGCCTCCACCGTGGTCCAGATGCCGCAACGCCGCGCCGCCTTCGGCTGACGCATTGACGTCGGCGCGGGCGGCCGATACCGCCCCCGCCATGACTTCCCCGACCAAGATCGCTGGCCCCACCAAGATCTCAGGGCTCGCCGAGCTGGCCCCCCGCTACGACGTGCTGCTGTGCGATGTCTGGGGGGTGATCCACAACGGCCGGGAAAGCTTCCCCGAAGCCTGCGCCGCGCTCGCCCGCTTCCGGGCCGAGGTCGGGCCGGTGATCCTGATCTCCAACGCCCCCCGGCCGCACCCGCCGATCGTCGAACAGCTCGACAGCCTGGCGGTCCCCCGCGAGGCGTACACCCAGCTCATCACGTCGGGCGACGCCACCCGGCTGCTGCTGGCCGACCGCGCGCCCGGCAAGGTCTGGAAGGTCGGTCCCGATCGCGACTGGCCGCTCTACGCCGGCATCGATCTCACCGAGGCCGGACCGGCCGACGCCGACTTCATCTCGGTCACCGGCCCCTACGACGACGAGACCGAAGAGCCGGGCGACTATCGCGAACGCCTGATCCTCTGCGCCGACCGGGGCCTGGACCTGATATGCGCCAACCCCGACATCGTCGTGCAGCGCGGCGACAAGCTGATCTACTGCGGCGGCGCCCTGGCCCAGCTCTACGAGAGCCTGGGCGGCCGGGCGGTGATGGCGGGCAAGCCCTACCAGCCGATCTACGACATGGCCCTGGCGGCGGCCGAGACGGCCCTGGGCCGGGCCGTCGACCGGTCCCGCGTGCTGTGCGTCGGCGACGGCCTGCCGACCGACGTGCGGGGCGCCAACGCCCGCGGCCTCGACGTGCTGTTCGTCGCCAACGGCATCCACGGCGGCGAAACCGTGGGGATCGACGGCCTGAACGAGGTGGTCGTCGCCGACCTGCTGCGGCAGGAAGGCCTGAAAGCAAACTGGGCCATCGCCGATCTGGTCTGGTAGGCATCGGACGAGGTCCGGCTTCGACCGGGCCGCCAAACTGCCTGAGGGGAGCCGGGTGCAGGGATTCTATTTCGACGAGCTGACGGTCGGCCAGACCGCCGAGGCCAGCCGCGTGGTCGGGGCCGCCGATATCGAGGCGTTCGCCGAGGTCTCGGGCGACCACAATCCGGTCCACCTCGACGAGGACTACGCGAAGACGACGCCCTTCGGCGAGCGCATCGCCCACGGCATGTTGTCGGCGTCGTTCATCTCGGCGGTGATCGCGGGCAAGCTGCCCGGCCCCGGGGCCATCTACCTGTCGCAGTCGCTGCGGTTCCGTCGCCCGGTGAAGATCGGCGATCTCGTCGTCACCCGCGCGACGGTGAAGTCGCTGGACGAAGGCAAGGCGCATGTGGTCCTGGACACCGTGTGCGAAGTGAACGGCAAGACGGTGATCGACGGCGAGGCCCTGATCATCGCCCCCAGAAGGCCGAAATGAAGCGTATCCGGGTCATCCGCGGCTGGAAGAACCTGCCCCCGAGCGACCGGGGGACGGCCCTCGCCATGGGCAATTTCGACGGCGTCCACCGCGGCCACCAGCAGGTGATCGAGCTCGCCCACCGCGCCGGCGCCGACCTCGGCGCGCCGCTGGGCGTGATCACCTTCGACCCGCACCCCCGCGTCTACTTCCGGCCCGGCGAGCCGGCCTTCCGCCTGATGAAGACCGACCAGCAGGCGCGGGCGCTGGAGAAGCTGAACGTCGACATCCTCTACGTCCTGCCGCTGGACGCCGAGCTGGCCAACATGACCGACCGCGAGTTCGCCGAGCAGGTCCTGCACCAGGGCCTGGGCGCACGCCACGTGGCGGTCGGCTTCGACAACTCCTTCGGCAAGGGTCGTTCGGGCACCCCCGACACCATGCGCCAGTACGGCGGCGAACTGGGCTTCGGCGTCTCGGTGGCCGCGCCGGTCGGCGACGGCTCGGGCGACAAGTTCTCGTCCACCGGCGTGCGCGACGCCCTTCGCGACGGCCGGCCCGACCTGGCCGCCGAGATCCTCGGCCGCCCCTTCGCCATCGAGGGACCGGTGCAGCGCGGACGCCAGCTCGGCCGCAAGCTGGGCTTCCCGACCGCCAACGTCGACCTCGCCGACTATGTGACGCCCCGCTTCGGCGTCTACGCGACCCGCACGCGCCTGTCCGACGGGCGCGAGTTCGCCGGCGTCGCCAACATCGGGGTCAACCCCACCGTCACCGGCGTCACCAAGCCCCTGCTCGAGGTCTGGCTGTTCGACTTCGACGAGGACATCTACGACCGGATCATCGAGACCGACCTGATCGCCTTCCTGCGGCCCGAGGAGAAGTTCGGGAACCTGGAGCTGATGACCGAGCAGGTGATGAAGGACGCCGAACGGGCGAAGGCGATCCTGAGCGTCTAGATCGCCGTGACCAGGTCGGGGCGGCGCGCCACCTCGGCGACCGAATATCGGTCCAGCACCGCGAAGAACGCAGCGCGGGCCTCGGCGAGCGCGCCGGTCAGCCGGCAGCTGCCCGCCAGGATGCAGTTCCCGCAATCCACCATCGGACAGTCGTCCTCGGTCGCGCGCACCACCTCGCCGACCGAGATCGCCTCCGCCGGCCGGGCGAGCCGGATACCGCCGCCCCGTCCGCGCACGGTCGTGAGGAAACCCCGGCGGCCGAGGTCCTGCACCACCTTCATCAGGTGGTTCTCCGAAATCCCATAGGCCGCGGCCACCTCGGCGATCGACCACAGCCGGTCCGGCGTCGAGGCGAGGTGCATCAGCACCCGCAGGGCGAAGTCTGTGTAGCGGGTCAGCTTCATGGAGAACCGGGCCCCTTATGCACCATCTCCGGCCGGGTCACCTCCGGTCCGGTACGGAGTTGGCCCAGGTTAGCATCTAATAGAGGTATTCGTCGTACATCTTTAAGCCCCTCGCCGCGCGGCGGGGTCCGCAACGAGGGAACAGACCGACAGATGCCTACGCCGCTCTCCGCCGAGACCATCGCTACCGTCAAGGCCACCGTTCCGGCCCTCCAGGCCAACGGCCTGGCGATCACCCAGACCATGTATGGACACCTGTTCAAGAACGAGGAGATCCGCGATCTCTTCAACCAGTCGCACCAGGGCGCCGAGGGCGGCCAGCCGCGGGCGCTGGCCGGCGCGATCATCGCCTACGCCCAGAACATCGACAATCTCGGCGCCCTCACCTCGGCGGTCGAGCGCATCGCCCAGCGGCACGCAGGGCTCAACATCCTGCCCGAGCACTATCCGCACGTGGCCACCGCCCTGCTGCAGGCGATCCGCGACGTCCTGGGCGAGGCGGCCAACGACGCCGTGCTGAACGCCTGGGGCGAGGCCTACTGGTTCCTCGCCGAGATCCTGATCGGCCGCGAGGCCCAGATCTACCGCGAGGTCGCGACGGCTCCGGGCGGCTGGATGGGCTGGCGCGACTTCACCGTCGAGCGGGTCGAGCGCGAAAGCGAGATCATCAAGTCGTTCTACCTGCGCCCCACCGACGGCGGGAAAGTGATGCGTCACAAGCCGGGCCAGTTCCTGACCTTCAAGCTCGACCTGCCCGGCCATGGCCTGCTGAAGCGCAACTACTCCATCTCCAGCGCACCCAGCGACGAGGGCTACCAGATCAGCATCAAGCGCGAGCCCGCGCCCGCGGACCGGCCCGACGCGCCGGCCGGCATCGCGTCGAACTGGTTCCATGACGAGGTGGGCGTCGGCACGGTCCTGCAGGTGGCCCCGCCCGCCGGCGAATTCGTCCTCGACACCGCCGGCAGCCCGGTCGTGCTGCTCAGCGGCGGGGTTGGACTGACGCCGCTGGTCAGCATGCTCGAGGCGCTGGCCGCCGCCGGCGAGCGTCCGCCGACCTGGTTCGTGCACGGGACCCAGAACAGCCGGGTCCACGCCATGGCCGAACGCGTCCGCGACCTCGCCGCCCGCACCGCCGACATCCAGCTCGCCGCCTTCTACGCCGAACCCACGCCAGGCTGCGTCCGCGGCGAGCACTACGACGAACAGGGGTTCATCACCGTCGACTGGCTGAAGGTCAACACCCCCTTCGAACAGGCGGTCTTCTATCTCTGCGGTCCCAAGCCGTTCCTGCGGGCCCTGGTCTCCGGGCTCGCCGCCGAAGGCGTGGATGCGGCGCGCATCCGCTACGAGTTCTTCGGTCCCACCGATGAGGTTCTGGCCGCTTGATCCCCTTGCGGTCATTCCTGGATGCGGCGGGGCTCGCCTCGCCGCATCTTTTTTTCTGACCACATGGCAGGCCACCGCATGTGACGTGCAGGCCGGGGATGACGCCCCGCGCCCGCTCTGTTAGAGCCACCGGCATGTTTTCGGTTCGGACGAGCGCGCGAATTACCCGCCCGGCGTGACGCCGCCGGACGGTTTCGATCCAGCGCGCGCCGGGTTTTCCCGCCCCTCCCGTTCCCGAGCCAGACCGGAAAGTTCCATGGCCGACGACGCCCCTACGCCCACCCGCGACTACCGCGAGACCGTCTTCCTTCCCGAGACGCCCTTCCCCATGCGCGCAGGCCTGCCGCAGAAGGAGCCGCAGATCCTCGCCAAGTGGGATGAGCAGAACCTCTACCACGCCATCCGCGCCGACCGGCAGCGCGCCGGGGCGCCGCTGTTCGTGCTGCACGACGGCCCGCCCTACGCCAACGGGGCCATCCACATCGGCCACGCGCTGCAGAAGACGCTGAAGGACTTCGTCGTCCGCTCGCGCTTCCTGCTCGGCTATGACGTCGACTTCGTGCCCGGCTGGGACTGCCACGGCCTGCCGATCGAGTGGAAGATCGAGGAGGAGCTGCGCGGCCAGGGCCGGCGCAAGGACGAGGTCTCCAAGGCCGAGTTCCGCACCCGCTGCCGCGAGTACGCCGCCCACTGGATCGACGTGCAGCGCCAGGGCTTCAAGCGCCTGGGCGTGATCGGCGACTGGGAGAACCGCTACGCGACCATGGACTTTGCGTCCGAGGCCGCCATCGTCGCCGAGTTCCACAAGTTCGTGGCCTCGGGCCAGCTCTACCGCGGCTCCAAGCCGGTGATGTGGAGCCCGGTCGAGCGCACCGCCCTGGCCGACGCCGAGGTCGAGTACCACGACCACGTCAGCCCCACGGTCTGGGTGAAGTTCCCGGTCACCGAGGGCAGCGACGCGGCCCGCGGGGCCAGCGTGGTGATCTGGACCACCACACCCTGGACCATCCCCGCCAACCGGGCGATCAGCTACAATGAGGCCATCGCCTACTCGGTCTATGTGGTCGAGCAGATGCAGGGCGGCCTGGAGTTCGAGCCCTGGGCCGCGCCGGGCGACCGCCTGATCGTCGCCGACAAGCTGGTGGCCGACGTCATGGACGCCGCCAAGGTCGCCAAGTACCGCCGCGTCGAGCCGGTCGATTGCCAGGGCATGGTTTGCGAGCATCCGCTGGCCAACCTCGACCCGCACTACCAGTTCGGCGTGCCGCTGCTGGCCGGCGACCATGTGACCGACGACGCCGGCACCGGCTTCGTCCACACCGCCCCCGGCCACGGCGCCGACGACTATATGGTCTGGATCGCCCACGGCCATCGCGAGATCCCCGAGACCGTCGATCCCGATGGCGCCTACTATCCGCACGTCGCCCTGTTCGCGGGCCTCAAGGTGCTGGAGACCGAGGGCAAGAAGGCCGGCAAGTTCGGCCCGGCCAACCCGGCGGTGATCGAAAAGCTGATCGAGGCCGGCCGACTCTTGGCCCGCGGGCGGCTGGAGCACAGCTATCCGCACTCCTGGCGCTCGAAAGCCCCCGTGATCTTCCGCAACACGCCCCAGTGGTTCATCCGCATGGACGAGCCGGTGGACACCAAGGAACTCGGCGGCCGCACCCTGCGCGAGGCGGCGCTGGAGGCCATCGAGGCCACCGCCTTCTACCCGGCCCAGGGCAAGAACCGCATCCGCTCGATGGTCGAGAGCCGGCCCGACTGGCTGATCAGCCGCCAACGGGCCTGGGGCGCGCCGCTGGCCATGTTCGTCGACAAGGAGACGAACCAGCCGCTGCACGATCCCGAGGTCGACGCCCGCATCGTCGAGGCGATCAAGGCCGAGGGCGCCGACGCCTGGTTCAACCGCCCGGTCACCGACTTCCTGGGCCAGCACGACCCCGACCGCTACGAGAAGGTCGAGGATATCCTCGACGTCTGGTTCGATAGCGGCTCGACCCACGCCTTCACGCTGGAAAACCGCGCCCACACCAAGTGGCCGGCCGACCTCTACCTGGAAGGCTCGGACCAGCACCGCGGCTGGTTCCAGTCGTCCCTGCTGGAAAGCTCGGGCACCCGCGGCCGCGCGCCCTACGACGCCATCCTCACCCACGGCTTCACCATGGATGAGAACGGCGAGAAGATGTCCAAGTCCAAGGGCAACACCGTCGATCCCGAGGTGGTGATCCGCGAAAGCGGGGCCGAGATCATCCGCATGTGGGCGGCGATGATCGACTACGCCGACGACAGCCGGATCGGGAAGACGATCCTGCAGACCACGTCCGACGCCTATCGCAAGCTGCGCAACACCATCCGCTACATGCTGGGCGCCCTCTCCGACTTCTCGCCCGACGAGGCGGTGGAACTGGACCAGATGCCGCCGCTGGAGCGCTTCATCCTGCACCGCCTGTGGGAGCTGGATGGCCAGGTGCGCGCGGCCTACGAGGGCTATGTCTTCCAGGACGTCATCCGGCCTGTGCTCGACTTCTGCCAGAACGAGCTGTCGGCGCTGTTCTTCGACATCCGCCGCGACAGCCTCTACTGCGACCGCCCCGACGCGGTCCGCCGCCGGGCCGCGCGCACGGTGATGGACGCCTGCTTCGAGCGGCTGACGGCGTGGCTCGCCCCGCTGATCCCGTTCACGATGGAAGAAGCCTGGGCGACCCGCTTCCCCGAGGGCCACTCCAACAGCCTGCGGGTGATCCCCGAGACCCCGGCCGAATGGCGCAACGACGCCGAGGCGGCCCGATGGGCCAAGGTCCAGCAGGTGACCTCCGTCGTCACCGGCGCGCTGGAGGTCGAACGGCGCGAGAAGCGGATGGGCGCGGCGCTTGAGGCCGCGCCGCGCGTGCACGTCGCCGATCCTGAGCTGCTCGCCGCCTTCGAGGGCCTGGACGCCGCCGAGGTGTTCCGCACCAGCCAGGCGACGCTCGTCTCCGGCGAAGGCCCGGAGAGCGCCTTCCGCCTCGCCGAGGTCAAGGGCGTGGCGGCCGAGCCGCTGCGGGCCGAGGGCCGCAAGTGCGCCCGCTCGTGGCGCATCCTGCCCGAAGTCGGGACCGACCCCCGCTACCCCGACCTGTCGCTCCGCGACGCCGACGCCGTGGCGGCCTGGGACGCGGCCCGCGCATGACCGACGCCGCCCGCAAGGCTCCCGCCGGCAAGCTGACGGCCTGGGCGTGGCGCGCCTACGCCATCGCCCTGGTCGTGCTCGTTCTGGACCAGCTCAGCAAGCATTGGATCCTCTCGGTCCTGCGCCTGCCCGAGGGTGTGCCGATGGAGGTGGCCTGGCCGCTCCAGTTCACCCGCATCTGGAACGAGGGCGTCAGCTTCGGCCTGCTGCAGGCCCAGCATGACCTGGTCCGCTGGGGCATGGTCGCCTTCAACCTGGGCGTCGCCGCCCTGCTGTCGGCGTGGGCGCGCAACCAGACGCGGGCCCTGCCGGCGCTGGGCCTGGCCCTGCTGATCGGCGGCGCCATCGGCAACGCGATCGACCGCGCCCGCTTTGGCGCCGTCGTCGATTTCATCGACGTGCAGCGCCTGGGCTTCTTCCCCTGGATCTTCAACGTCGCCGACTCGGGGATCACCGTGGGCGTGATCCTGCTCCTGCTCGACAGCCTGCGGCGAGAGCGCCCCGCGTGACGCCGTTGGCGCGGGCGGCCGCTTGCGCTATTCGGAGTCGGTAACGAAGTCCGCCCGCCGTTTTCCGGCCACGGAAATGGGGCAGTCTGAGACACAGGGCGCGTGCGCGCCGGAGGAGTCTTCTAGGTTCATGAACTTCAATCGCGTGATCGTGGCGACCGCCCTGGTCGCGGCCGCGGGCCTCGCCGGCTGCCAGTCGACCCAGAAGGCCCTGGGCATGAGCAAGGTGACCCCCGACGAATTCCGGATCGTGACCAAGGCTCCGCTGGTGGTGCCGCCGGACTACGCCCTGCGCCCGCCGGCGCCCGGCGAACCGCGGCCCCAGGAGCTGCAGCCCGAGAGCGCGGCGCGCAACGCCCTCCTGGGCCAGCGTGAAGCCGAACAGCGCACCGACGGCGAGAAGCTGCTGGTCGCCAAGGCCGGCGCCGAGAAGGCCGACCCCCTGGTGCGCTACGTCGTCGACGACGAGTTCGGCGACCTGGCCCACAAGGAAAAGAGCTTCGCCGACCGGGTGATGTTCTGGAAGAAGGGCGACGCCGCGGCCAAGCCGGCCGCGGGCGCGGGCCTGGACAACTCCGACACGCCGGTGGACGCCACCGCCGAGCAGGAGCGCGTCGCCAAGCTGACCGGCGGCAAGCCGATCACGATCCAGCGCGAAGCCAAGAGCAAGATCAAGCTGCCGGGGCTGTAGGCCGCGGATGAAAGCTTACCGCTACCTCACGGGCCCCGACGATTCGGCGTTCTGCCACCGCGTGACCGCGGCGCTGAACGCCGGCTGGGCCCTGCACGGCTCGCCGACCCTCACCTATGACCCGGAATCCAAGCGGGTCATCTGCGGCCAGGCGATCGTGAAGGAGGTCGAGGGCGACTACTCGCCCGACCTCAAGCTCTCGGAACTGTAGGTCCTACTCCTCACCAGGAGTCTTCACCGTCAGGCCCTGGGCCCGCAGCCGGTCCAGCACGCCGCCCTGCGCCAGCAGCGGCCGCAGCGGGACCAGCACGATCGCGTGGCCCGGCGCCTTCAGGGCGTTCACGATCGCCGCCGCCTCGTCGGCCTTCATCCGCTCGTCGTAGGTTCGCCCACCGCTGATGGTCGCCAGGCACCGCTCGTAGGTGCGCTCGTTCTGCAGCGCGCCTTCCACGTCGCCGGCCGCCCAGGCGCGCGCCGCCGCGTGGGTGACGCCCGGGCCGGCCTCGGCCTGGGCCAGCACCTCGTCGAAGCAGATCCGCCCGAGGCTCGACGGGGTGCGGATGATCCCGCCCAGCTGCGGCCCGAGGTCGTAACTCTTCTCCACCACCTTCACGCCCTTCTGCTGGGCGAGGTACCGGACCAGCTTGGCCGGATCCATGTTGGTCAGCTGGCTGGCGTCCCGGTAGTCGATGGCGAGCTGCACGCCGGCCGCCAGGGGATTGCTCGTCCGGTAGCGGCCGGCGTCCTTGCCGAGGCGGGTGCGGACCGCCACGAACCGGGCCCGCGTCGCGGGGTCCAGCTTCTCCTCATAGGGCCCGCCCGACCGCAGCCGGGCCAGGTTGAACGCCGTGCCCAGCGAGCCGCCCAGCTTGGCCCGCACGTTCACGAACGGCAGGACGACCACGTTCGCGCCCTCCAGGCGGCGTTCGAAGATCGCCCGGTCCCACTCCATCCGCTTGGGCGCCAGCGACGGCACGCCCAGCACATAGACGGTCGTGTCCGCGTCGGTCACCCGCCACCACGCCGGGCCGGGCAGGCGGCCGCGCACCACCAGTTCCTCGACCAGGGTCGCGTCGGGGTCCTCGGGCGCGGGCGGAACCTGCGCCTGCGCCGGCAGGGCAAGCAGCGTCAGGACGGCGGCCAGCGGGGCGAGACGATTCAGCACGGACGGGCGCCTCCTTGGAATCGTACTATGTAGTCAGGTCCAGCCGTCATGCCGATCCGTCGCCTCCCGACCGAACTCATCAACCGCATCGCCGCCGGCGAGGTGGTGGAACGGCCTGCGAGCGCGGTCAAGGAACTGGTGGAGAACGCCCTCGACGCCGGCGCCTCCGAGGTCCAGGTCCAGGCCGACGGCGGGGGCCTCACCCGCATCCTTGTCGCGGACGACGGCGGCGGTTTGACGGCCGACGAGCTGCCGCTGGCGGTCGAACGCCACGCAACCTCCAAGCTCGCGCCGGACGACGCCGGCGACTACGACCTCTTGCGGATCGCCACGCTGGGATTCCGCGGCGAGGCGCTGCCGTCCATCGGCTCGGTGGCGCGCCTGTCGATCACCAGCAGGGCCCGCGGCCAGGCCGACGCCCACGCGATCTTCGTGGACGGCGGCGCGGTCGGCCAGGTCGCGCCCGCCGGCTTTCCCGGCCCGCACGGGGCCAGGGTCGAGGTGCGTGACCTCTTCTACGCCACCCCGGCGCGCCTGAAGTTCATGAAGTCCGAGCGCTCGGAAGCCCAGGCCATCACCGAGGAGCTGAAGCGCCAGGCCATGGCCCACGAGGCCGTCGGCTTCGCGCTCGACCTGGACGGCCGCCGCACCCTGCGCCTTCCTGCCGAGGCGCCGGGCGACGAAGGTCGCCTCGCCCGTCTCGGCGCGATCATGGGCCGCGAGTTCTCGGACAACGCCCTGCTCATCGACCATGAGCGCGAGGGCGTCCGCCTCTCGGGCTACGCCGGCCTGCCCACCTACAACCGCGGCAACGCCGCACACCAGTACCTGTTCGTCAACGGCCGCCCGGTCCGCGACCGCCTGCTGCAGGGCGCGCTCCGTGGCGCCTACGCCGACTTCCTGGCCCGCGACCGCCACCCGGCCTGCGCGCTCTACGTCGAGCTCGACCCCGGCCTGGTCGATGTGAACGTCCACCCGGCCAAGGCCGAGGTGCGGTTCCGCGATCCTGCCCTGGTGCGGGGCCTGATCGTCGGCGGCCTGCGTCACGCCCTGGCGGCCGCCGGCCACCGCGCCTCCACGACGGTCGCCATGGCGGCGCTGGGCGGCTTCCGGGCCGACACCATGCCGCCTGTGCCGCACCGGCCGTCCGGCGGCGGCTTTTCGGCCTGGGCGCAGGGTGGCTGGACGCCCGCCTCGGTCGCCCAGGCGATCCCGGGGCTGTCCGAGGTCTCCGCCCGCGCCGAACCCGCCCCCGATCTCGCGGGCTTCGCAGAGGCGCCCGCCGCCGCGCCGGCGTTCGATCCCGTGGACTTCCCCCTCGGCGCCGCCCGCGCCCAGGTGCACGAGACCTATATCGTCGCCCAGACCCGCGACGGGGTGGTCATCGTCGACCAGCACGCCGCCCACGAGCGCCTGGTCTACGAACGCATGAAGGCCGAGATGGCCGAGGGCGGGGTCGCCCGCCAGGCGCTGCTGCTGCCCGAGGTGGTCGAGCTCGACCCCGCCGAGGCCGAGCGCGTGGCCGCCCGCGCCGACGAGCTGGCCGCCCTGGGGCTCGTGGTCGAACCCTTCGGGCCCGGCGCCGTGCTGGTACGCGAGGTCCCCGCCCTGCTGGGCGACACCGACGTGATCGGCCTTGTCCGCGACATCGCCGACGACCTTTCCGAGAACGGCTCGGCCCTGGCTCTGAAGGAGCGGCTGGAGGACGTCTGCGGGACGATGGCCTGCCACGGGTCGGTCCGCTCCGGGCGACGGCTCACCGCGCCCGAGATGAACGCGCTGCTGCGCCAGATGGAGGCCACGCCCCACTCGGGCCAGTGCAACCACGGCCGCCCCACCTACGTGGAACTCAAGCTGGCCGACATCGAGAGGTTGTTCGGCCGGCGCTGAGCCCGTCGTCCCGCCCTGCGACACCCCCTGCGACGCTGGCGACCGTTGCCCACCCCCGGCCCGGCTCTACTATTCGCCCCGCAACAGGGATCCCGGGACGCCGGGGGCTCGAGAATGAATGCTCTCAGGGGTCATTTCGCGTCGAGCCGCTTCGCTGGCGACGGATTCTTCCGCAGCGCCCTGGAGAGCAGTCCCGACTGCGTCAAGATCCTGGACCTGGTGGGCCACATCCAGTTCGTGAACCGCAACGGCGCCGTCCTGATGGAGGCGCCCGGCGTGGCGGACCTGATGGGCGTCGAATGGCTCACGCTATGGGGCGAGGCCGAGCGGCCGATGGTGGCGGCCGCCCTCGCTCGCGGCATGGCCGGGGAGACGAACCGGGTCATGGGCCCGACCCGGACCTTCAAGGGCTCCCTCCGCTACTTCGACAACGTCATCGCGCCCTTGTCCGACGACTCCGGGACCCCGGTGGCCCTGCTGGTGACGTCGCGCGACGTCACCGAGATCGAGGAGGCGCGTCGCGCCGCCGAGGCGCGCGAACGCGAGGCAGAGCTTCAGGCCGCCGTGCTGCGGTCGGCGAACCAGGTGGCCCGTCTGGGCGGCTGGCATTGCGACTTCCGCACCGGGATGCTGACCCGCTCCGAGGAATGCGTGCGCCTCATGGGCGGCGGTCCGCTGGTCCAGCCGATGGTCGATGGCCTCGCGCCGTACGACGCCGAGGACCACCCGCGGATCGCGCGGATGATGGCGCGCTCGCGTCCGCCGGGCGACCGCCTCCAGTACGAAGCGCCCTTCACCCGCTACGACGGCTCGCGCGGCTGGATCCGGGTGTTCGGCGAGGCGGTCTACGAGAACGGCGTGTGCGTCGGACTGCGCGGCGCGGCCATGGACATCTCGGACGAGAAGGCCGCCGAGGAGACGATCCGGCGCGCCGAGCAGCGGCTGATCCTGGCCCTCCAGCTCGCCGGGATGCACGTCTACGAACTCGACTTCGAGCGTCGCCAGCTGACCCACCACGGGTCGGACGACGCCGTCTTCGAACGGGAGCTGGTGTTCGAGGATCTCTGGCCTGGCCTCGAGATGATCGTCGACCTATCCGACCGCCCGCGCGTCAGCGCCGAGTGGGAAGCGGCGATGGCGACGGGCCAGTCCTTCCGGTCGGAATTCCGGATGAACCGCAGCGACGGCCGGGAGGTCTGGGTGTTCGCCGTGGCCGAGATCACGGCCGGAGAGACCGACGAGCCCCGCCGCGTCATCGGCGCCCTGATGGACATCACCGCCCGCAAGCAGGGCGAGCTCCAGACCCTGGACGCCATGGCGCGGATGCAGGAGCACGAGACCCGCCAGAAGCTGCTGCTCGACGAGCTGAACCACCGCGTCAAGAACACCCTGGCCGCGGTCCAGTCGGTGGCCGCCCAGACGCTCCGCGACGAGGGAGACATGGGCCAGGCCCGCGACCTCTTCATCGAGCGCCTTCTCGCCCTCTCGTCGACCCACAACCTGCTGGTCCGTCGCGCGTGGGAAAGCGCCTGCCTGCACGAACTGGCCGAGGCCACCCTGCGCGCCTACGGGCGGCCCTACGCGGTCACCGGCCCCGACCTGCAGCTCGATCCGAACTACGTCGTCAGCCTGGGGATGGCCCTGCACGAACTGGCCACCAACGCGCTGAAGCACGGCGCCTGGCGCGGCGCGGGCCGGGTGGACGTGGAGGTGTCGGAGACCGCGGACGGCGAGGTCAGCATCGTCTGGCGCGAGTCCGGCGGCGGCGCGGTGGCGCCCCCGACCCGGCGCGGCTTCGGCTCGCGCCTGCTCGAGCGCGGCGTCGCCCGCGAGCTGGGCGGCCGGGTGACCCTGGACTTCGCCCGCAGCGGCCTCGTCTGCGCCATCCGCGTTCCCCAGGGACCGCGGCTGCAGGTGGTGCGCGAGCCCACCTGAGCTTCAGGCCGCCGCCGCCTCCACCGCCAGCACGGCGTTCATCGCGGCCAGCAGGCGCTCGGGCTTGATCGGTTTCTCCACCACCCCGTTCATGCCGCACAGGCGATAGAAGGCCGCGTCCGCCGGATCGGCGTTGGCCGTCAGCGCCAGGATCGGGGCCTGCGAGGCCGGACCACCGCCTGAACGGATGCGTCGCGTCGCCTCGACCCCGTCGACGCCGGGCATCTTGATGTCCATCAGGATCAGGTCGAAGCCGCCGCCGGCGGCGATCCGAACCGCTTCGCCGCCGTTGTCCACCGTCTCGCAGACGCATCCGAACATCTCGCACAGGGTCCGGGCGACCATCCGGTTGGTGGCGTTGTCGTCGACGATCAGGATGCGCACGGCGCCCGGCGCCGCCTCGATGGTCGAGGTCGCCTCCGGCTCAACGACGGTCGGCGGCGCGCGCTCCAGCGGGACCTCGAAGACGAACCGCGCCCCGCGGCCCTCGTTCGGCTCGGCGGCGATCCGCCCGCCCATCCGCTCCACGATCTGCCGGCAGACCGCCAGCCCCAGCCCCGCGCCCCCGTGGCGAAGCCCCTCCTCCGTCTGGTGGAATGGCGCGAAGATGGCGTCCAGCCGGTCGGCCGGAATGCCCGGGCCGGTGTCGGACACCTCGCCCCGCAACCGCACCCGCTCGCCCTCAGCCTGCGCGGAGAGCCGTACCCGAACCCCGCCTTCGGCCGTGAACTTCAGGGCGTTGCCGACCAGGTTGTTCAGCACCTGCCGAAGGCGCAGCTGGTCCACGCGGAGCCACAGGTCGGTCGGCCCGTCGTAGGCCGCCTCCACCGACAGCCCCTTCAGCTCGGCCTGCGCCGACCACAGCCCGGCGACGTCGTCCAGCAGCCGGGCGGCGGCGTGGGCGTCCTCGTGCAGCGTCAGCTCGGCCGCCTCGGCTCGCGACAGGTCAAGGGCGTCGTTCAGCAGGCGCAACAGGGCCCCGCCCGATTCCAGGATCGTGTCGATGAACGGCGCAAGGTCGGGCTGCGCCGACTTGCGCTTCATGATTTCCGCCACCGCCAGCACGCCGTTCAGGGGCGTGCGGATCTCATGGCTCATCACCGCCAGGAACCGTCCCTTGGTGGCCAGGGCCTCGCTGGCCTCCCAGGCCAGCCGGCTCATGGTCTCGGCATGGCTGGCGGCGCTGGCCGCCGAGGCCCGCAGCAGCGTCAGGGTCGTACCCACCCCGGCATAGCGGCCGGCCCGCGTGACGATGAAGCCGTGCAGCAGCTCCGAAGCCTGGCCGTCCAGCACCTGGCCACAGAAGTCTCCGACCGAGATCTCGCCGTCGGCCACCACCGGGTCGCGCTTCATCACGTGGGAGATCGGCCGCTTGGACCAGAGCGCGTGGCCGTACTGCGCCGCCATCAGCACCAGGAACGCGTTGCGCTCCACCAGGCCCAGCGGCGCGCCGTCGTCGTCCACGACGGCGATGGCCAGGGTGTCCGGCTCGTCCTGGAACCGCCGATAGACCTCGCCGCCCAGGGCGCCGGGCGCCGCCGGCGGCACGTAGGGCGCAATGTCGAGCAGCCGCGTCATGTCCAACTCCGCACACAGGGCGGGTCACGGATCGCGGATGCGTAGCTAACGGGCGGTTATCTCAGCTGCCCTGAACGAACAAGCTTTTGCGAACGATTTGTGACGTGCTTTCAGCCGCCAGTATGCTTCAGGAAATGGACCTTCGCGGCGCCGTATTCGCGTTCGTCCAGGACTTCGTAATGCTCGACGGACAACGGGGCCTCGGACGCCCCGCGCTCGAACACGACGAGGGCCTCGGGGGCCAGCCAGCCGCCGGCCGTGAGCCGCTCCAGCGCCTGCTCGCCCAGCCCCTTGCCATACGGCGGATCGAGGAACGCCAGGTCGAAGGCCGGGCCGTCCGCGCCGGGCCGCACGCCGAGGTCGATGGCGCTGCGGCGGTGCACGCGGGTGCGTCCGAACAGGCCCATGGCGTCGACGTTCTCGCGGATCGCGCCCCGCGCCGCCTCGTCGGTCTCCACGAACAGGCAGAAGGCGGCTCCGCGCGAGATCGCCTCGAAACCCAGGGCGCCCGAGCCGGCGAACAGGTCGATCACCCGCCGGTCGCGCAGGCCCGGCGACCATGGCGCGTGCTCCAGGATGTTGAAGATCGCCTGCCGCGCCCGGTCCGACGTGGGCCGGGTCGTGTCGCCCTTGGGCGTCGCCAGGGCCTTGCCGCGAAACTCCCCCGATACGATCCGCAAGCCGTCGCTCCCCGCCGTCTTCAGCCCTGCCCCGGACGCTCCTGCCCTTGGGGCACACTTCCCTGTTCCGTCTCCCCGTTCCAAGCTTTGGCCCAACAATCAAGGGGAGGACGGCCGATGGGCCTGGTGACGGTGAGCCGCAAGGGCGGGACGGCGGTGATGACCTATGCGAATCCGCCCTGGGGGACGATGACCGCCGCGGGGGCCCAGGAGATGTTGGAGGCCTTCCGCCCGCTGGCCGCCGATCCCGAGATCCGGTCCGTGGTCATCACCGGCGGCGTGCCCGGGATCTTCATCCGCCACTACGACGTCGACGAACTCTCCGACGCCAGCGATGCGACCGAGGGCGCGCCGCCCCTGCCCCCGCCCGAACCGGGCCGACGGCCGCGCCAGGGTTTCCTGGCCCTGGTCGATGAGATCGCCGAGGCGCCCAAGCCGGTGGTGGCGGCGATCAACGGCCTCTGTCAGGGCGGCGGCTTCGAGCTGGCGCTCGCCTGCGACCTGCGGATCGCCGCCCCGGACGCCGCCGCCATTGGCCTGCCCGAGACCCGCATCGGCATCTTCCCCGGCGGCGGCGGGACCCAGCGGCTGCCGCGCGTGGTCGGCGAGGCCAAGGCGCTGGAGATCATCCTGCGCGGCCTCACCTTCGACGGCGCCGAGGCGCATCGGATCGGCCTCGTCCACGAACTGGCCGGCGATCCGCTGGCGCGGGCGCTGGAGATCGCCGCCGAATGGGAGGGGCGCGGCGCCGAGGGGATCGCCTACGCCAAGCGCCTCACCCGCGCGGCCCTCGACCGCCCGGTCGCGGACGGCCTGGCGGACGAGCGCCGGGGCTTTTCCGAGGTGATGCGGACGGCCTCGGCCCGCGCGGGCCTTCGCCAGGGCCGGCGGCCGGCCGAGATCCAGAAGCTCTAGCCCCCGCGGGTCTGACGCCCGCAGTCTTGCCGCCCCCGGGCCTGTCACCGAACGGTTTGCCGCCGAGCGGTTTGCCGGACGAGGGCTTGCCGCCTGGGGGTCTGCCACTTGGAGCCTTGCCCGCAGCGGGCTTCCCGCCGGTCGGCCTTGCGCGTGCGGGGCCGGAGTCGTCGCGCCGGGAATCGCCGGGCCGCGCCGCGGCCTTCTTCGGCGGCGGGTGGGGGCGGACCTTCTTCTTCGGCTTGGCCCACCCGGCCTTGTATTCGGTCTTGCCCTTCGGCTCGCGCGCGGCGGCCGGGGCGGCGACCACCGCATCGCCCTCGTCCTGGGCGCGCCGCCGCTTGCGGGCCGGCGAGCGGTACTGCGGCCGCTCGCCCTTCGGCAGGTTTGCCGGATCGATGTGCTCGGCGAACTGCTCGCGCACCACCCGCGGCCCGACCTCCTCGAGTTCGCCCACGCCCAGGGTGCCGAGCGCCAGCGGCCCATAGGCCAGGCGGATCAGCCGGTTCACCTTCAGGCCGAGCGCCTCCAGCACCCGCCGGACCTCGCGGTTCTTGCCCTCGTGCAGCGTCACCGTCAGCCAGAGGTTCGCGCCCTGCGGCCCCTCCTTGGCCTTGTCCAGCTTGGCCTCGATCGGCCCGTAGCGGACGCCCTCGACGGTGATGCCGTCCTTCAGGGTGTCCAGCTTCTCCTGCGTGGCGCGGCCATGGGCCCGCGCCCGGTAGCGGCGGACGATGGCCGTCGACGGCATTTCCAGCGCCCGCGCCAGCTCGCCGTCGTTGGTCAGCAGCAGCAGCCCCTCGGAATTGAGGTCCAGCCGCCCCACCGAGATCAGCCGGGGCAGGCCCTCCGGCAGCGCCTCGAAGACGGTCGGCCGCCCGGCCGGATCCTTGTGGGTCGTCACCAGACCGACGGGCTTGTGGTAGCGGAACAGGCGCGTCGGCTCGGGCTCGCCCACCACCTCGCCGTCGACGGTGACGATGTCGCCCGGCTCGACCTTCACCGCCGGGGTCTCCAGCGTGCGGCCGTTGATCGCCACGCGGCCCTCGCCGATCAGGCGCTCCACGTCCCGGCGCGAGCCCACGCCGCAGCGCGCCAGCAGCTTGGCGACGCGCTCGCCCTCGCCGTCCTGGGGTTGACCTTCGCCCGCGGCGTCGCTTCGTAGGGGATCGTGGACCATGATCGCCGGACAATGCGCATCGCGCTCGAAGCAGCGCAAGCCGCTGCGGAAGCCGGCGAGACCCCCGTGGGCGCCGTGATCGTCGATCCGGCCACCGGCGAGGTGGTCGCCATCGGCGCCAACCAGCCCATCGGCGGCCACGACCCGACCGCCCACGCCGAGATCGTCGCCCTGCGCGCCGCCGCGCAGAAGCGGGGCAACTACCGGCTCACCGGCCTCACCCTCTATGTGACGCTCGAGCCCTGCGCCATGTGCGCCGGCGCCATCAGCCACGCCCGCATCGGCCGTGTCGTGTTCGGCGCGGACGACCCCAAGGGCGGCGCCGTGGTCCACGGCCCCCGCTTCTTCGAACAGCCCACCTGCCACTGGCGGCCGCAGGTCGAGGGCGGCGTGCTGGCCGAGGAGAGTTCGGCCATGCTGAAGGGCTTCTTCCAGGCCCGGCGGAGGGCGAAGCCATGATCCTCGCGGCCCTGCTGGCCGGCGCCATGCTTGCGGACGCCGCGACCGACGTGGACAGGCTGTCCTGGATGGCCGGAAGCTGGACCGCCGAGAAGGACGGGGCGGCCGTCCGCGAGACCTGGCTGCCGCCCCTGGGCGGCGCGATGGCCGGGGCGGGCCAGACCAACCGTCCCGGCCGCAAGCCCTTCGTCGAGCACATGAAGATCACCGCCGAGCCGGCTGGCGTTACCTTCACCGCCATCCTCCCCGGCCAGCCGCCGACGCCGTTCTTGCTGAAGCCCGGCCCCGACGGCGAAGCGGTGTTCGAGAACCCGGCCCACGACTATCCCCAGCGGGTCATCTACCGCCGCTGCGGCGAGGACCTCTGCGCCGCCGTCGAAGGCATGGTGAAGGGCGCCCTGCGCCGCGAGGAATGGCGCTACACGCGAATCAAGTGATTGCGCCCGGCCCGCCGCCGGACCCATGATCCTTCCAATTATCGGTATGGCCCGAAGAGGCCAAGGGAGGAAGACATGGGACTGCTGGACGGGAAGGTCGCGATCATCACCGGGGCCGGGAACGGCTTGGGCGAAGCCTACGCCAAACTCTTCGCACGGGAAGGCGCGGCGGTCGTGGTCAACGACCTGGGCGGCGCCCGCGACGGCAGCGGGGCCGACCGCTCGGCCGCCCAGAAGGTCGTGGACGCCATCGTCGCCGAGGGCGGCCGGGCCGTGGCCAATGGGGACGACGTCTCCACCGTGGCCGGCGGCGAGAACATCCTGAAGACCGCCCTCGACGCCTTCGGCCGCGTCGACATCCTGGTCTGCAACGCGGGCATCCTGCGCGACCGCAGCTTCGCCAACACCAGCGAGGCGGACTGGGATGCGGTCATCAAGGTCCACCTGAAGGGGACCTACTGCTGCGCCCTGCCGGTCTGGAAGTGGATGAAGGAGAACGGCGGGGGCTCCATGGTCCTGACCTCGTCCACCTCGGGCCTCTACGGCAACTTCGGCCAGACCAACTACGGCGCGGCCAAGGCCGGCATCTACGGCATGGTCCGGGTGATGGCGATCGAGGGCCGGAAGTACAACATCCGGGTCATGGGCCTCGCCCCCGGCGCCTATACCCGCATGACCTCGGACCTGCCCGGCCGCCAGGGGCGCGAGCCCGATCCGCTGAGCCTGCCCGAGAACGTCGCCCCCGGGGTCCTCTTCATGGTCTCGGACCTGGCCGCCGAGCACTCGGGCAAGATCCTCGGCGTCTCGGCCCGCGGCGTGCGCGAGATCAAGATGCTGGAGACCGAGGGCTTCGCCCCCGGCCGCCCCTACACCGCCCAGGAGGTCGCCGAGAACGCCGCCAAGGTGTTCTTCGACGTCCCCGAGAACGTCCACCGGCTGGGCGCGACGGTGGGTTAGGCGAAGGCGTCCAGCCGCGCGTCGAGCCGGTCGCGCACGGCCGGCCATTCGTCCGCCAGGATCGAGAACACCACCGTGTCGCGCAGGCGGCCGGTCCAGGTGACCCGGTCCTGGCGCATGATCCCCTCCTGCACCGCGCCCAGCTTGGTCACCGCCGCCCGGCTGCGCAGGTTCAGGGCGTCCACGTGATAGACCACCCGCCGCGCGCCGGCGTCGAACGCATGGCCCATCATCAGGCGCTTGGCGGCCGGGTTCGTGGGCCCGCCCCGCTGGTCGGGCCGGTAGTAGGTGCCGCCGACGGCCGCCGCCGCGTTGGCCGGCTCGATGGCGTAGAAGGTGGTGATGCCCACGACTTCCCCGCCGACCGTCACCGCGAACGGCTGGGTGGCGCCCTCGGCCTGGTCGCGGCGCAGCTTCGCCCACGTCGGCTCGAAATGCTCGTTGGCCCAGGAATACGGGTAGAGCTCGGTCCAGATCCGCTGGTCGGCGTTGCAGGCCGCGCGCAGGCCCTCGCGGTGCGCGTCCTCCATCGGCTCCAGCCGCACGAAGGCGTTTTCCAGGACCTGCGGAACCAGCTTCATGTCGACCCTCCCGAGCAATGGCAGGCGTCATAGACCGCAAGCGGACCGCTCCAGAATGGCCAATATGGCGGGAGCGAACAGACCACTTCGGGGTACGGCCGCGATTTTTTCGTCGGCGGCCTCAAAAAACCTGGTCCGGGCCCTTGCACGGCCGCTTTCGGAACATACCTCAGCCCTTGCCCATTCCTGGGCGTTTCCTCCCTAAGAACTGCGGCCGGGTCGTCTCGATCCGGCCTCTTTTTTTATCCGGCCGCGAAGAGCTGCGCCGCGCGCGCCAGGTAGCTGACGCCCACCGCGGTGACGATCCAGCGGGTCCAGCGCTTGAAGTCCACGTCGGTGATCCGGTTCAGGATCGCCCCGCCGGCCACCGTCCCCAGCATCGAGAGCGGCACGGCCAGGGCGAACACCCAGACGGGCGGCATCCCCACCTCCGCGCCGGCCAGCAGCGGCGCGCCGTAGACCAGGATCTTCGACAGGTGCGCGAACACCTGCGTCGCCGCCTTGGTGGCGACGATCGCGTGCCGCGTCAGCTCGGTGCGGACGAAGAAGATGTCCAGCAGCGGCCCGGCCACGCCAGCCGTGAGGTTCAGGCCGGTCACCGAGAGCCCCGAGACGAAGGCCTGCGCCGGCCGGGCGGCGTCCAGGTTGATCCAGCGTTGCGGCAGCCAGGTGAGGAACGGCACCAACCCCAGCAGCAGGAACAGCAGCGGCTTGGACGGCGTGAAGGTCAGCAGCCACACCACGCCCGCCGCCACGGCTGAGGCCAGGGCGTACCAGCCGACGATGTCCCAGCGGACGTGGCTACGGTGCAGGATCGCCCGCCAGCCGTTCGCCACCAGCTGCAGCAGGCCGTGGGTGACGAAGGCCGCCTGCACGGGCAGCACGAAGGCCAGGGCGCCCATCAGCACCAGGCCGCCGGCCATGCCGAACACGCCCGACAGCGTGGCCGTCAGGAACGCCATGCAGACCACGAAGGCTGCGGAAATCAGGGTCATGGAAGTCCTCCAGGAGTGCGGCCGGCCCCGCGAGGCGGGCACAGGCCGCCTCCGGTCGCCGGTCAGCTGCGCGTCGCGCGCGGGAAGGAGCGGGCGCTGCGAGCCGGTCGCGGCGAGCGCCTGGGGAAGAGCCTCGGCCGCAGCCGGGCTGGAGGTCGAATAGGGTGTCCATCGCGGATCGCCGTTCGCTTACACCCATGCCGCCCGCCCGGCCAAGGTTGATCGCCCCGATCAACCTGCGGCGCCGAAGGCGGGGCCCAAATGAAAAGGCCCCCGCTTTCGCGAGGGCCTCGTCATTCGAAGCTGGACCGGGCCTAGTTCCGGAACACCGCCGACATCGACGAGTCGTGCGGGCCTTCGCGGAACTGCTGCAGCTCGTTGCGGCCCACCACCATGTGGTGCACCTCGTCCGGGCCGTCGGCGATCCGCAGGGTGCGGGTGTTGGCGTACATGCGGGCCAGCGGGGTGTGCTGCGACACGCCCAGGGCGCCGTGCATCTGGATCGCCTGGTCGATGATCTTGCACACGCGCTCGGGCACCATGGCCTTCACCATGTGGATCCAGACGCGGGCTTCGCGGTTGCCCAGCACGTCCATCGCCTTGGCGGCCTTCAGCACCATCAGGCGCATGGCCTCGATCTCGATCCGCGCGCGGCTGACGATCTCGAGGTTGCCGCCCAGCTGGATGATCGGCTTGCCGAACGCCACGCGGGTCATGCCGCGGGTCACCATCAGGTCCAGCGCCTTCTCGGCCGAGCCGATGGCGCGCATGCAGTGGTGGATACGGCCCGGACCCAGGCGCAGCTGGCTGATCTCGAAGCCGCGGCCTTCGCCGAGCAGCATGTTGGAGGCCGGCACCCGGGCGTTGTTGAACCGGATGTGCATGTGGCCGTGCGGCGCGTCGTAGTCGCCGAACACCTGCTGGCCCTGGACGATCTCGACGCCCTCGCAGGGCAGCGGCACCAGGATCTGCGACTGCTGCAGGTGCGGCGGGGCGTTCTCCTCGCCGGTCTTGACCATGCAGATCATGACCTTGCAGCGCGGGCTGCCGGCGCCCGAGATGTAGTGCTTCTCGCCGTTGATGATGTACTCGTCACCGACGCGCACGGCGCGGGTGTCGATGTTCTTGGCGTCCGAGCTGGCGGTGTTCAGCTCGGTCATGCAGTAGGCCGAACGGATCTCGCCCCTCAGCAGGGGCTCCAGCCACTGCTTCTTCTGCTCGGGCGTGCCGACGCGCTCCAGCACTTCCATGTTGCCGGTGTCGGGCGCGGCGCAGTTCATGATCTCGGACGCCAGGCGCACCTTGCCCAGCTCCACCGCGATGTAGGCGTAGTCCAGGTTGGAAAGACCCTCGCCCGTCTCGGCGTTCGGCAGGAAGAAGTTCCAGAGGCCCGCGGCCTTGGCCTTCTCCTTGGCCGCTTCCAGGACCTCCAGCTGGCCGGGCGCGTACTGCCACGGGTCGGGACGGCCTTCACCCAGGCGGTGCCATTCCTCGGACGCCGGCTCGCAGACATCGCGGATGAAATCCTTCACCGCGTTGTAGAGCGGCAGCGCCTTGTCTGACATCCGCAGGTCGTTGAGCTCGTCCTGCGGGCTCAGCCCGAAGCTGGAATTCGCGCGTTCCGCCGCGACGTTGTTCATGGGTCACTCCTCCCAGAGCGCTGATGCCGAAAAATCGTAAGCGCCGACCATGGGCGCAGACTTGCCAAAAATCAAACAACTGTTCGTCCACAGGGCGCATATCACATTCAAACAACCGTTTGAACCGGAGCCGCCCCGATGGATTTCGAATATTCCGCCCGCCAGAAGGAGCTGATCGCCCGCGTCTCCGACTTCATGGACGCCCACGTCTATCCCGCCGTGCCGACCTACGAGCAGCAGCACGAAGAGGGCGAGCGCTGGAAGGTCATTCCCGTTGTCGAGGAGCTGAAGGCCAAGGCGAAGGCGGCCGGGCTCTGGAACATGTTCATGCCGCCCGGCTCGGGCCATCCGCACGTGGACGAGAGCTTCCAGTTCGAGGGGCTCCAGTGCACCAACCTGGAATACGCCCTGCTCGCCGAGATGATGGGCCGGGTGGAGTTCGCCTCCGAGGTGTTCAACTGCTCGGCGCCCGACACCGGCAACATGGAGGTGCTGAACCGCTTCGGCACACGTGAGCAGAAGGACCGCTGGCTGAAGCCGCTGATGAACGGCGAGATCCGCTCGGCCTTCCTGATGACCGAGCCGGCGGTGGCCTCGTCCGACGCCACCAACATCGAAACCCGCATCGAGCGCGACGGCGACGACTACATCATCAACGGCCGCAAGTGGTGGTCCAGCGGCATGGGCGACCCGCGCTGCAAGGTCGCCATCGTCATGGGCAAGACCAACCCCGACGCGCCCCTGCACCAGCAGCAGAGCCAGATCCTCGTCCCCATGGACGCGCCGGGCATCAAGACCCTCAGGATGCTGCCGGTGTTCGGCTACGACGACGCTCCGCACGGCCACGCCGAGGTGGTGCTGGAGAACGTCCGCGTGCCCATCAGGGACTCGCTGATCCTCGGCGAGGGCCGCGGCTTCGAGATCAGCCAGGCCCGCCTCGGGCCCGGCCGCATCCACCATTGCATGCGCACGATCGGGTCCGCCGAAGTGGCGCTGGAGAAGATGTGCAAGCGGCTGCTGACCCGCACCGCCTTCGGCAAGCCCATCGCCGAGCACTCGGTCTGGGAGGAGCGCATCGCCCGCGCCCGCATCGACATCGAGATGACCCGCCTGCTCTGCCTCAAGGCGGCGGACATGATGGACAAGGTGGGCAACAAGGCCGCCCGCACCGAGATCGCCATGATCAAGGTCCAGGCGCCGACCATGGCGCTGAAAGTGATCGACGACGCGATCCAGGCCCACGGCGGCGGCGGCGTCACCAGCGACTTCGGCCTCGCTAAGGCCTACGCCGGCCAGCGCACCCTGCGCCTCGCCGATGGCCCGGACGAGGTGCACAACCGCACCATCGCCCGGCTGGAATACGCCAAGTACCGCGGCCTCAACGCCCGCGCCGAGGCCGAGAAGGACGCCGAGCGCGTGCCGGTCGGCATCCGGTAGGCGGAGAAAAAGGCGGAGGCGGCCGGCGACGGCCGCCTCGGCGGCCCTATTTCACCGGCACGTGGTCGACGTGCGGGCAGACCGCGGCCATCAGGGCGGCGTTGTCGTCGCCGGTGGCCTTCTTCGGGGTCTCGCTGCGCCAGCTGTCCTTGATGTCCAGCGGGGCCGACGGCTTGTAGCCGCTCAGCGTGATCAGGTTCTTTTCCTTGCAGTCGATGGCGATGACGCTGCCCACGCCGTCCGGCTTGCCCGGCGCCGACGGGCCGAGGTTGGCCGACGGCTTGGAGATCGCCTGCATCACCACCAGGCGGCCGGTCTGCTTGTCCTTGTAGGTGTAGTCGGCGTCGTAGGACCACTGGGTCCCGTTCGGGCCGTCCACGTACTTGGTCCAGGTCTCGGCGGACGCGGCGCCGGCGATCAGCGACAGGGTGGCGGCAAGCGCGAAGGCGCGGCGCATGGGTGTTCTCTCCAACTAGGCGTACCGATGTTTCGGCCGGACCCTAGCGGCGGAATTTTGGCGCCTCCACACATTTCAGGCGAGCCATGCGAGGCCTCACGCCACCTTCTTCGCCGGCTTGCCCATCGCCCGCTCCGCCTCGCCGATGTAGTCGCGGGTGATCGGCACGGCGTCCACGCGCTTGGCGAGCTGGATCTGGAAGATGAACTGGCGGCGGTGACGGAAGCTCTGCTCCGAGATGCCCAGATAGAACTCCCACATCCGGCAGAAGCGCTCGTCGTACAGCTCGGCGATCTGCGGCCGCACCTTGGCGAACCGCTCGCGCCAGTGCCGGATGGTCTCCGCATAGTGCAGGCGCAGGATCTCGACGTCGGTGACCAGCAGGCCCGCCTTCTCGATCGCCGGCATCACCTCGCTCAGGGCCGGGCTGTAGCCGCCCGGGAAGATGTACTTGTCGATCCAGGCGTTGGTCACCGCCCCGCCTTCCGGACGGCCGATCGAGTGGACCAGCGCCACCCCGTCGTCCTTCATCAGCCGCGCCACCCCGTCGAAGTACTCCTGGTAGTTCGGCCGGCCGACGGCTTCGAACATCGCCACCGACAGCACCCGGTCGTAGGTCCCCTGAAGGTCGCGGTAGTCGGTCAGCGAGAACCGCGCCTTGTGCGCCAGGCCCTTGGCCTCGGCCCGCGCCTGGGCGACCTTGAGCTGCTCCACCGACAGGGTGATGGCGTCCACCTCGACCCCTGCCTCCTCCACCAGGGTCAGCGCCAGGCCGCCCCAGCCGCAGCCGATCTCCACCACGGACTGGCCGGGCTCCAGGCACAGCTTGGCCGCGATGTGGCGCTTCTTGGCGACCTGGGCCTCCTCCAGCGTCATGTCCGGCCGGGCGAAGTAGGCGCAGGAGTACTGCATGTCCTCGTCGAGGAAGCGCCGGTAGAGGTCGTACGAGAGGTCGTAGTGGTGGGCGACGTTCTTGCGGGCCGCCACCCGGTCGTTGGCCTCGCGCAGCGTGCGGCGCAGCCACTTCTTCAGGCCGCCCTTCTTGCTGACCTTGTACTTGGCGTTCTCGCCCACGAGGTCGATGAACGCGTCGATCCCGCCCTGCTCCAGGACGAGGCCGCCGTCCATGTAGGCCTCGCCGACGCCCAGCCCGGGCTTGGCGGCGATCCGCGCCGCCCAGGCCGCCGAGGTCACCCGGCAGACCAGCGCCGGCCCCGTGCCGTCGCCCAGCCGGACCTGCCCGCCGCCGGGCAGCTTCACGGTCAGGTCGCCCGAGCGGACGATCTTCTGCAGGACGGCTTGCAGCCCCATTGCGGACCTCCCAGGTTTTCCCGGGACAGTATGGGGCGGGGGAGAATTGCCAACCCCTGCGCGCGACGCCCTTGACTCGAAATCGCCGCTTCCCTACCTCCCGGCCGTCGTTAGCACTCACGGGCCGGGACTGCTAACAGTCGGCCGGGGCGCTACGTCACAGACATTCAACCGTCTCGCACGGAGCAGAGAAAATCATGGCGTTTCGTCCTCTTGGGGATCGCGTCCTCGTCAAGCGCGTCGAGGAAGAAGAGAAGACCAAGGGCGGGATCATCATCCCCGACACCGCGAAGGAAAAGCCGCAGGAAGGCGAAGTGATCGCCGTCGGCCCCGGCGCCCGCGATGAAAGCGGCAAGATCCAGCCGCTCGACGTCAAGACCGGCGACCGCATCCTGTTCGGCAAGTGGTCCGGCACCGAGGTCAAGCTCGACGGCAAGGACCTGCTGATCATGAAGGAAAGCGACATCCTGGGCGTGCTCGAGGCCTAAGGCCCGCACCGCTCCAGCGCTTTTCCAGAACCCTATTCAGAAAGAGACCCAGCCATGGCTGCCAAAGACGTCTATTTCTCCTCCGACGCTCGCGACCGCATGCTGCGCGGCGTCAACACCCTCGCCAACGCGGTGAAGGTGACCCTGGGCCCCAAGGGCCGCAACGTCGTCATCGAGAAGTCCTTCGGCGCCCCGCGCTCGACCAAGGACGGCGTGTCGGTGGCGAAGGAAATCGAGCTGGCCGACCGCTTCGAAAACCTCGGCGCCCAGCTGATCCGTGAAGTCGCCTCCAAGACCAACGACAAGGCCGGCGACGGCACCACCACCGCCACCGTGCTGGCCCAGGCCATCGTGGTCGAAGGTCTGAAGTCGGTCGCGGCCGGCATGAACCCGATGGACCTGAAGCGCGGCGTCGACAAGGCCGTCGCCCGGGTGATCGAAGAGATCAAGTCGAACGCCAAGAAGGTCTCGGCCAACAGCGAGATCGCTCAGGTCGGCACCATCTCCGCCAACGGCGACCTGGAAGTCGGCGAGATGATCGCCAAGGCCATGGAAAAGGTCGGCAACGAGGGTGTCATCACCGTCGAGGAAGCCAAGACCGCCGAGACCGAACTCGACGTCGTCGAAGGCATGCAGTTCGATCGCGGCTACCTGTCGCCGTACTTCATCACCAACGCCGAGAAGATGGAGGCCGACCTCGAAGAGCCGCTGATCCTGCTCTTCGAAAAGAAGCTCTCCTCGCTCCAGCCGCTGCTGCCGGTCCTCGAGGCCGTCGTGCAGTCGGGCCGTCCGCTGCTGATCATCGCGGAAGACGTGGAAGGCGAAGCGCTGGCGACCCTCGTGGTCAACAAGCTGCGCGGCGGCCTGCGCGTCGCGGCCGTCAAGGCTCCGGGCTTCGGCGACCGCCGCAAGGCCATGCTCGAGGACATCGCGATCCTCACCGGCGGCCAGCTGATCTCCGAAGACCTCGGCATCAAGCTCGAGAGCGTCACGCTCGACATGCTGGGCAAGGCCAAGAAGGTCACCATCACCAAGGACGACACCACCATCGTCGACGGTTCGGGTGACAAGGACGGCATCGAAGGCCGCATCTCGCAGATCAAGAAGCAGATCGAGGACACCACCTCGGACTACGACAAGGAAAAGCTGCAAGAGCGTCTGGCCAAGCTGGCCGGCGGCGTCG